>ERZ650308.6-NODE-6-length-128628-cov-8.761202_pt1 | contig 128628 bp, 115 predicted proteins | sample MGYA00376244_ERZ650308 | MGnify/ENA primary metagenome ERZ650308 (study PRJEB26733, sample SAMN07839295) | wastewater metagenome | biome: small river; feature: stream; material: water | place: USA: North Carolina | collected 2016-04-26 ... | reverse complement strand
CACTCTATTTGAAAACTAGGTAAGCCCGAGGCAAATTTAAAGATGAAGATGCAGGGAATGAAAGATGGGTAAGATTCATTTGGAAGAGGTATAACTTCCCTGATTTACAAGAACTGTGCTATAGTCAAGCGAGTTACACGCATGGCGTTTTGTTTTTTAGTGAAAATACAATCATTTGCCCAAAATGTCTGAAAAAAATTTACAATTTTTAACCCAAGAAATTTTATGAAAATCCTCAATACATATTTTTGCCTGCTATTATTAGTGGTTGGATTTGCTCAAGTCGATGCCAACGAAGAGAGTTCCCCTATAGAAGAGTACTCAAACATGACGACAACTCAATTAGATGCTGCTTTTGTTTTAGCTGTACGTGAGGGCAATTCAGAAAAAATAGAGGAACTTCTACAAGCAGGGGCTAATATTAATACGCCGATTCCTTACACATGGAGCTCTGGCGACTGTGATTGGAGAATTGAAAGTAGCGCTCTTCTGTTTGCTGTAAGAAAGAATGATCCGAATCTGGTAAGGGTTCTTCTAACAGGCAACCCCAACCTTAATGAAGCTTTTCAGGAAGCTATAAATGAGGGGTATTCTGAGGTGGTAGAGGAGCTTATAAAAGGGGGCGCTGACATTAATTACAGGTACGCGAATAACAACACACACCTTATTCTAGCTGTAACGCAAGCTCGCGCTACTTCAGAATTTAGTCCACAAGCGCACTCGCGAGCTATATCTCGCTGGAGCCAGAGAAGGCATATTATAGAAATGCTGTTAACTGCAGGCGCTAATGTTAGTCATGTTAACAAATATGGGAGAACAGCCCTTATGGAGGCTGTAATGCAACATGATCTCAATACAGTCCAAAAGCTTTTAGAGATTCCCGAAATGACTGCAAGTCCTTATTTTGGGTTTGGAACAAAACCGATTAACTATGCGGATCAAGATGGCAATACAGCCCTTATTCTTGCTATACAAAACGTTCGTTGTAGCTATAGTAACAATCAAGAATATAACATCTGCAGAAACAGTCAGGATATTATAAATATTTTTTTAGAAAATCCAGGAATCGATCCTCATCTTGTTAATAAAAAGGGTCAAACGGCCATAATTTTACTTGAAGAATTACATAAGAAAATGAACGGTTATCTCTAAGAGAACCGTTCATTAGATTTCTTTTGAAACTTGATTAATCCTTAGGTATTGGAATACAGTAAACTTTATGATTTCGCCAATCTCTTCTCTGATGTGCTTCTGAACAATAGAAGACTTTCTCACACCGTCCGCATTTATAAGCTGCATCTGTCACCATACATATATCCAGCCCACATGGCCATTTTTCAGAGGGGGCTGATTCTGGATCAGCTAAATCCGCAGAAATCACAAAAACATGACTTTTACCGAAAGGTTTGCCCACGACTGTATACATTCCATATTGCCTTGTAAGATGCGCTACCAAAACACTGTTTAATTCGTCATACTTAGCTCGAGGAAGTTTGTCAGGTCTTAGTCCCCATATCACATATGCTGCCTTGTAAATTTGATCTCCGCCGGTAACAGCAACCTCTCCCGGTCTTGATGGCATACTCATAAATTCAACCTCCTTAAGGCATTCCTTTTCTCAGGAATAACCCCCATTTAAAAATTATTGTTTAAAAAACCCCTAATGCACTCAAGAAAAGGCTTTTCGATCAATATGTTACCATCTGCTTTGATTTGCTACTAGATGAAGAAATTACTTCTTTTTGTATAAAACAGGAGATTCACTTTGACATAAAACAAATCCATTTAGTTGATAGAGCTTTATAAGACGCTCTTTTTTCATCTCATACTCTGGCGTTCCTTGTAACGATTTTTGCATTTTGTTTTCATACTCAAAAGGGTCTGGCGCAATCGCGATGCACTTGATCTTCGTGGTACTAAAAATTTCCAGGCAAACTTTTTGAATAAGCAAACTGGAGTACCCGCACCCTCGAAATTCAGGATATATATACAAATCTCCTAGCATTACACAATCCTCAAGAGACCCCTCTAGCTCTCTTTTAATACTCTGTACTACAGAAATTATAGTTCTAACTTCTGGAGGCACTATCTCTTTATCAATAGCTTCAAATACAGGGGAATCGAATATCGAAAGCTGCTCTGTTGGCATGATCGCTACAGCTCCTACAGTTTCTGCCTCTCTACCTCTGCTAACTAGGGTCATAATTCTTTGCTTTCCCCCAAACTGTAGATCTTTTTTAATGAATTGAAAATGATCGGGCATACTATTTTTTGCCAATTTCAATAATTTTAACCTTTGAGAGGTTAAAAAAATTTGCTCTTGAAGGGAAATTCTTTGGGCACGTAATCTCTTTCCCCCATGGGTACCCCCTTTTGAGATCCTTTGAGTTAGATGAGCTATCTGAGCCAGTTTCGTTTCTATTTTTTTATCAATATCCGAAGTGGTTAAAACGGTATCTGAATAAGGTAAAACAACCCCGCTAACTAAATGCTCTGGTGATCTATAAGATAAAATTTTTGATGTGCAATTATACATTTGAAACCCTCATTATCTTTGTTTTTCAATTATTGAGAGAATAATAATACAGGTAATATCGGTAAAAGTATATAGCAGTTCCAAATGAATCTTACCCAGATTTCTTTACATGCGCTTCCTATTTAAATTAGACGCTAGTTGGTGCCGAGGGCGCACTCTATTTAAAAACTAGGTAAGCCCGAGGCAAATTTAAAGATGAAGATGCTGGTAATGAAAGATATGTAAGATTCATTTGGAAGAGGTATATGTGCTTCGTGAATTGGGGAAATCCCTGCTACAGATTTGATTGCAACAATCAATTGATCTTCAATGACCAAATCAGCTGGGTAACCACAATCAAGCATTACATCTTTATAAAATACCGGTATCGCTTTTTGGCTTTCTACTTTTAGTTTTCGAAGCCGTAACTCCTAAATTAAACAAGATTCATATGCAGATTCCAAAAGTCCAGGCCCAAGAATTCGATGTACATCTATGGCTGCTCCAATGATGTTTTCTCTAATCTTATTTTCTTTCTCTGTGGGCTCTGCATCCTCTAGCGAACTGTGTTCGCGGGTGGTAGAAAAATTCATGCATAGCATTATGCAATATCAAGGGTGTTTTTTATCAAGTCGATTCTTCAATCATTTTCTTTATAAATAGAGATCTTTTCGAAACTCCGTTCACTTTAAAAAACCAGCTCAAAACTCCCTAATTTTTTAAGCAAAGCGAGTTTCGAAAGAAATTTAATAAAATAGATTCACAAACAATGTTTTTTCTTCAATCGACATTGGGTTATCGATAGACATAGTATAGGATGTGAGGGGAGGGGTTGAAAGTTGGAAGACAATTTTTTTGTCTGTCAATTCTAGGATAGAGTAAGATTGGCCTTTTTTATCAACTACGTGCTTGCCTACAGAGGTCGTTTTATTCATATGATCTATATACTGCTTTAACAATCCTAATTCGTGATTATGATGGCGCAATTTTTTGGCAACAGCAGTAAGTGTTTTGTTTAAAGGGCTTTTAGGATCGTTCATTTGATGAAGTTCATAATAGACTTTTGATTTAACATGTTTCATCGTTACAAAATTCCCCATTGAAAAAATGAGCTCAAAGTGGGTTGAGGGATCGTGTTTCGATTCTAGAGTAATGATCTTTTTGGGACCCTCTAGAGAGCTTGTGATTTTATATTCAGAGTCTTCAAATGAGGAAAAATCCCCTAGAAATAGGGATAGCATCTTTTTTTCAAAGATTAATTCCTTAACAAGATGGAATACAGGGGGATTTGTTTTGAAAAGAGTTTTTAAGGTGAGATCTTTGCTTAAGTCGGGTTTAATCCAAACAAATTCTCCAAGACAATCGACTATAGCCACTTTTTTCCCATTTAAAATAAGGATAAAATTGGAGTGATCGTTAATTATTTTCTGATTTCTAACTTCCCTAGAAATAACTTTTGCTGCGGATTCAAAAGTTAATTCACTCTCTATTTTTAATTGTAATAGATTTGATTTAGGCTGCAAACCATCAATGTGAATAGTTAAAGAACAACTCTCTTTTAGTGAAAAAGTTAAATTCATTCCTGTCTGCTTAAATGCAGAGTAAGTAACTCCTCGATATTCCTGATTTGCTCTGATAACGTTCCCTTTTGAATTTAAAACAATCATTTCTTCAAGAGTCTCTTTGGAGATTAGTTGGATCTCACTAAAAGTCGAAGGATCGAGTCCTTGTAAGATTCCAGCTCTATACAGTTCTACTGCGTATGATTGAATTGTTATAGTTGGCTGAATTAAAAAGGAAATAACTTTTTCGCCATCAAAGCTGGTTAAAAATTCTTCAATCACTGTAAGAGGTCTAGATATAACAGCCGCAGATGCTCCAGCGCCACCTCCTCTAATACTTCTAATGGGAGATAAACCTGAGCCTGCGTCAGACGCAGAGGATAAGCTTCTAAAATCGGGGATACGACTTTCGTTCATAGGACGGACGACTCTTGTCACGGAAGAATTGATTGAGAATTTAGATTCTAGCGCTAAAAGCCTTTTGTTCCAGGGATTATCTTTCTGAAAAAGCTCTTCTTTTTTAAGGCTAGTATATTCATGTTTTTCGGGTGTTGCGTATTCTATTTCAAGCAATTCATCTACAGCGTTGTATTTAAGAGACAAAACATCGTGGACTTTATCCTTTAAATAGAGGAGAAAATAGGAATTCCCTGAAGACTCGTAGGAGCTAAATTCATAGGTTACACCCTCAGCACAAACGGCAACTATATCCTGAGAGTGTTTTAAAAAAGAAGATAGGTTTTTAATAAGGTGTTTGAGAGATCTTTCGCCCAGAGGAGCTCTTTGAGGAACCAGTTGCAAAGAAGAGGTTTCTGTGTGCGAAGGTAACACTACGCCAAATTCTCTAAAATCGGCTCTAACACTTGCTGTCAAAGCTTCAAGTTCTTCAGTTGATAATCTAGGTTTTGAGGTTCCTATTATTCCATCCATAATTGCTCCTTTAATTGATTATGTATAAACAACCAGAATAATCGGATTGTGTCGTTATATTAGGCGTATTATCGTAAGTTAAAATTGATTTTTTGTAATCTTAAATCTTGTGAGTCCCCACATTCAAAGGATTTGATTTGAATAAAGAAAAATAATTTGATACGATGCGAAAATGACCTTCGTGAAATTTTATCTAATAGCGGTTCTGATTTTCTTTTTGATCGATATGCTTTGGCTTGGTGTGATTGCCAAAACTCTTTATCAAAGAGAGATTGGGCATTTGATGGCACCCCAATTTAAGTTAGTTCCAGCTCTTCTTTTTTATCTAATATACATTGGAGGCCTTGTTTTTTTTGCAATTTTGCCCTCTGTGGAAACTGCTTCTATAAAAAACGCCCTATTATGCGGAGCTCTATTTGGCTTTGTTGCATATGCTACCTATGACTTAACAAACTTTGCAACCCTTCGAGGTTGGCCTTTGAAAATTGTGATTTATGATCTTTTGTGGGGAACTTTCATCTCTGCTGCAACTGCAGGAATTAGCTTGAAGGTTGGATCTTATTGGAAAATTTTTTAGCCCCCCTTGGTTCTCTTTTTGTATTCACTCTTCTTGCGTTTGGATTCTCGCTTGCAAAAAAGCGAAAAGATCTAGCAGACACATTTTGGGGAATTGGATTTCTTATTGTTACATGGACCTCATTTCTCCTCAATGAAGTTTCTTGTAATAGCATGATTGTAAGTTTGTTAGTCTCAGCTTGGGCGATTCGCTTGAGTGTTCATATTTATAGGAGAAATAGAGGACGTAGGGAAGACTTTCGCTACGAACAATGGAAGACTCCCACTCAAATATTTTTTCAGGTCTTCCTTTTGCAGGGAGTGATTCTGTATATCGTAGCCCTTCCGATTCTTTGGATTCAAACGCACCCCGCAACAGAAATTTCGTTCATTCCTATTGTTATTTGGACGATCGGATTTTTGATAGAAGGGGTAAGCGATTATCAACTAGCTCAGTTTAAAAAAAATGGGGCAAACGGCAAACAACTTCTTATGAAAGGTCTTTGGGGCTATGTAAGGCATCCCAATTATCTAGGAGAGATTGTTCAATGGTGGGGGATTTGGTTGATTTGCGCAGCTCTCCCTGGGGGATTCTTCTTTATCATCAGTCCGATCTTGATTACGTTTCTAATTATTTTTGTCTCCGGAGTAAAGCCACTAGAAGATAGAATGAAAAACCACCCAGATTTCAAAAAATACTCGGAAAAAACCCCTTCACTTGCGCCGCTATCTTTAATCAATGGAACTGTATATACAATTGCTTGGTATGTAATTGTGAGTTTTGGAGCGAAAAACTCTACCGTAATTCCTCTTCTAGGAGCAGGGCTTTTTTACCTCTCTCAACTTTTTCTTTTTTCCAAATATGACAGAAGAAGTTTTCTTATCGCTATCCCTCTTTCTGGAATTGCCCTTTTTTTAGGCCTTATTCAAGAATCGATTTTTATTCAGACTAAAACGGTTATATATCTCAATCAAGTCTATTTCCCCCCTTTATGGCTTCTAACTCTTTATCCTGTTTTTTCACTTACCCTCAATTCCTCAATGCTCTTTCTCAATAAAAATCTCTTCATTTCCTTCTTATTTGGCGGATTGGGGGCTTGTCTATCCTATTTAGCAGGAGAAAAACTGGGGGGAGTTATTGTCCCCTCATTAGGTTCTTATGTAACAATTTTTTTTTCATGGGGGATCCTTTTATCTCTTCTTTTACAATTTAATAGAAAAATGGTCGTTATAGAGGAGTTTTATACAAATCGTGAAAGGTTGAAAGAATCTGTTACAGTATTTTTTGATAGTGCCTGTCCTGTGTGTGCAAAAGAGATGAGGAGTTTAAAAAAGCGGAATCAAACAGGGAGACTAGAGTATGCAAGTCTCACATCGCAGAGAGAATTGGAGAAAATCACAACGGCCTTTACTTTTGAGGAGGCGATGAAATCGATACACGGTTTAACCCATAGGGGAAAAATTCTTAAAGGGATCGACACCCTCTCTGAAGTTTATGCAAGAACAGATCTTCCCCTCCTTGCAATTTTTTTACAAGCCCCCCTTTTTTCTCCATTATTTCGTATGGCATATTGGGTCTGGGCAAAAATCCGATTCATATTTTAAACGTGGGGTCTATTACAGATGAAAGGAAAAACAATTGTTATTTTTGGAGCGACTGGAGGAATTGGATCAGAGCTTGCCAATATTTTAACTAACCGAGGTTGTAGCGTCCTATTATGTTCTCGAAATGAGGAAGTTTTAAAAGAGCTCTCTTTAAAACTCTCTCAAAAATATTACGTTGTTGATGGAGCAAAAGAGGAGGATGTGGAATCGTTTTTTTCCCAACTTTCAGCTCAAGGTCAAAAAATTGACGGAGTTGTCAATTGCATTGGCTCTTTTTGCATAAAACCCATTCAAGCGACAAGCGCCAAAGTCTGGGAAGAGGTGATGAGGGTGAATCTAGGAAGCTCATTTTATATTTTAAAACAGGCGTTGAAAGTGATGGAGGCTCAAAAAGAGGGGTCGATTGTTTTAATCTCATCAGGAGCTGCAAAAGTTGGACTTGCTCATCACGAGGCAATCTCAGCTGCAAAGAGTGGAATCGAGGGTTTAATTCGCTCTGCAGCCGCATCTTATGCGGGAAGCGGGATTCGAATCAACGGGATTGCTCCCGGACTTACTAAGACCCCTCTCTCCTCGTCAATCACTCAAAATCCGGAGGCGCTTAAACACTCCCTTAAGTTTCATCCACTCGGAAGAATTGGCACACCTCAAGATATTGCTTTTTCTATTGCATGGCTTTTGTCAGAAGAGAGTTCTTGGATCTCTGGAGAAATTCTCTCAGTGGATGGCGGGCTTGCTCATTTAAAAACAAATCCCTTATAATCTTTGAATATGACTAAAGCTACCCTAATTTTTCCCGATCAACTCTTTGAAAATCATCCTGCTCTAGAGAAAAATCGGATCATTTATTTAGCGGAAGAATTTCTCTATTTTAAAGTGCAGACATTTCATAAACAAAGACTTATTCTTCTTCGAGCCTCCATGAAGCAGTATGAGCTCTACTTAACAGAGAAAGGACACCATGTCATCTATCTGGAAAGTCACGTTTTAAATCACAGGGGAGAGGTATTTAAGAAATTAGCAAAAGAACAAGTCACAGAAATTCATCTAGCAAGTTTCGAAGATCAGTGGCTAGAAGAGGATCTTCTTCACGCTTCGAAGCAGTTGGGATTTTCAATTAAACGGTACGATTCACCAGCTTTTTTTTGCACTCGGGAAGAAATCGAACTCCAATTTTCAAAAAAAACCCACTTTTCTATGGCCTCCTTTTATATGTACCAAAGAAAAAAGATGGATATCTTGATGGAGGGGGGGAAACCGCTGGGAGATAAATTCAGCTTCGATACAGAGAATCGGAAAAAGATTCCAAAGAACCAGCCTTTGCCTAACCTCTACATCCCAAAAGAAAACGGGTTTATAAAAGAGGCAAAAGGGTACATCGCTAAACATTTCCCATCAAGTGTAGGCTGTGATAAGCAATTTTACTATCCGACCAATTTTAAGGAAGCGCGCATCGCATTATCGGATTTTTTACAGAACAAATTAGACTTGTTTGGCCCCTATGAAGATGCAATTGTGAAAAATGAGTCGTTTCTCTTTCATAGTGTCTTATCCCCCCTCATCAATATTGGGATTTTATCGGTCTCTGAAGTGGTCCAAAAAACAGTGGAAATGTTTTCCAAAGCAAATATTCCTTTAAATTCTACGGAGGGCTTTATTAGGCAAATTATTGGTTGGAGAGAGTTTATGAGGGCTATGTACTTTGTTAGGGGAAATAGCGATAGAACTTCAAACTTTTTTAATCATACAAATAAGCTGCCAAAATCATTTTGGGATGGGACTACTGGAATCGATCCAATCGATCAAACAATTCAAAAAATACGGAACACAGGGTATTGCCATCATATTGAAAGATTGATGGTCCTTGGGAATTTTATGCTCCTTCTGGAAATTGATCCAAATGAAGTCTACCAGTGGTTTATGACCTTTTTCGTTGACGCCTATGATTGGGTGATGGTTCCGAATATTTATGGGATGAGTCAATATGCAAATGGCGGCTCTATGACAACAAAACCCTACATTTCCGGTTCCAATTATATCATAAAGATGAGCGATTACAAAAAAGGGGAGTGGTCAGATATTTGGGATGGCCTTTTCTGGAAGTTTTTAAAAAAGCATAAATCTCTTTTTAAAAATAATTTAAGAACAAAAATGCTCTTAACCCATCTCGAGAATAACAGTGAAGCGATTGAATCTAAAATCAAGATCTGCAAGTCCTACCTTGTTTCTAAAAGACTCGGTTCTTAAAAATGATGTAATCCAATAGAATGGACAGTCGCTTTAGCCTAAGTATTTTGTTCTTAAAAGCTGTTTTCCAAATAGATGAATCCTGCTTCTTTGTAACGTTCAAGATTTGCTAGGATTGATTTCGGGAAAGTCTCATCTATCACGACAATTTTACCATTTATTCTCAAGTCATTGATGATATAATTCCATGACTTGTATTCGGGATAGTCAAATTCACTGTGGGCAAAAGAGGATTTTTTGTAAGCAACCCTTTCTATTCCACCCATATAACTAAAATGCCAACCTGCATTTGGGATAATAGAAAATCCAAGATCGTTTCTCCTTTGCGCCCATCTTATTTGATTGGGACTTGTTGTGCGTAGGTATCGATATGTTGTAGCTACAGTATTATTTTCGTTGCCAGGTCTGTTGTACCAGGTGTTAAAAAAATAGAAATAGTATTCTAGAGGACATTTCACAGCAGGCACCTTTTTATTTTGTAGCTCATCTACAATCTTTTGAATGGTACTAGGCCGAACAATCTCATCTGCATCAGAAATAATGATGATATCGTCTGGTTGACAGTCAATTAAACCCCTTATAATTTGATCTCTCTGATAAAAATCTGCTTGCCAGCAATCTTGATAGGGGCGATCTGAAACAACTATATGGATAATTTTATCATTAAATTTTTCGAATAAATGTTTGTTTTTTTTAAAATATAAGGGCTTACGGTCTCCTCTAAATGTCGTAGTTGCTTCTACAATAACAAATTTATCTACGTGGTCATACAATTCATTAAGCCGGATTTCCAACAATTCTAATTCATTAAAAAAAGGAAAACAGTCATAGATAGCCCCCTGAGCGGAACTTAACATTATAAGGATTAATAATAATAATTTTTTAAATTTATTAATCATGAGCTTCTCCAATTGGTTGGGGATAAAACATATTTCGCATCTCTTTTTGAACGTAAACTTCTTCAGTAGAGCGCATTGAATCTGAACCGAGATTCTTCAGTCTAAAGAAAAAATCCTGTTTGGAAATAAGATCTTTTTTAGATTTAAAATCAGATGCAGAACTTATCCAAGCACAAGGATGTTCTTGAGCAACCACATTTAAAAAATCTTTAAAAAACAATGCAATAACGATATCATCGTTATGGTCGGATGGAAATTTGAATAAGAATTTTTTTTGTTTTACGAGTTCAAGTGCAAGATCAGAAGACATTAAAATACCATGCCCACCTACCCAAGAGAGGTCATGCCAAACTGTTTCTGAAGCGAAAACTTGTCCTGAGTAACATTTAGTTCTTGGTAAATTTTTAGCGAATTCAATCAGACGTGGCAATATGAAAAAAGAAGAGAGGTTTGCTCTAAGGACATAATCAAATTCATGTTCTAGACGATCGGAAAAGGCTTCCAAAGAGAGAATCGTTTTTTTTAGGATGCCGGGTCTTAGACTCTCATCGGTTTTAGACCATACGACATCACCTTTAATTAAAACAGGCTTTTTTAACCTAGGATCTGCTTTGATCAGATAGCTTTCTACATTCTCAGGAAAAGAGTTCATATAAGAACTCCAAATTTTTTGTTCTTCTATATAACAAGGGAGATTATCTGAGGCAATCACCAAAACCAGAATTTTTACATCCTCAGATTCGCGCTGAGAAGCATTAACTAAAAAAGAATAAATTAGGGCTAAAAATAAAAAAATATGCATTTAATTTGCCTCTCCGAATTTAATAAAATCTTGGATTTTATCGGATAGCATTAGAGGAAGAGCTCTTGCAATTTTTTCTTCCGGCCAAAACCACCATTGGATTTCCAATAACTTTCTAATCGTTTCTTCATCAAATCGATAGCGTATCAAACGGGCAGGGTTGCCTCCAACAATAGCATAAGGAGGAACGTCTTTTGTAACTACAGCTCTTGCTCCGATAACTGCACCATCTCCAATTTTTACCCCAGAAAGAATCATTGCGCTTCTTCCAATCCATACATCATTGCCGATGATTACATCGCCATTGGAAGAAGGATGCCCGTTTAGATAGCGAGCATGGTCATGCCATAATTCAGAAAAGGGGAAGGTAGTGACCCAATCTGTTCTGTGATTTCCCCCTAGCAAAACATGCACATCATCAGCAATAGAGCAGTATCTGCCGATGATTAAGTGAGCCCCTTCCCCCCAGGAATAGACTGTTGGATGTCCATAACTCCAAATTCCCTTTTCAATGAGTTCCTGTGCAAAAATAGAATAGAGGAATGTAATAGGTAATATTCTTATAAATTTATGAAAAAAATATGCAAACATCTATTTTCTCAGTTTTTTTGATTATTAATACCTTCAATAAGAGTAAATCGGTCACAGGTTTCTCGAAATAGGTATCTAAGAAATTTATAAAAACTCCATCAAGTTTGAGCTAGTTTAAGAAGGTTCCACAATCTTATTTTTAATGCAATTATTTTTATTTGTTAAATCTTATGCTGCTCGAGTTTCAAAAATTGGGTTTTTTATGGGCTACGCTCCATCGGCTTCAGGTAATTTAAATCTGGAGACTACTCTTTGGAAAATTTCAATTTTTGAAACACTCTCAGTATATACCGCTTCCAAATGAATGTTACCTAGATTTTTCGCAGCAAAATCGTCTTAGTTTAATTTGGCAAAGCCGTCCGCTGAAGAGGGCTCTGTTTGAAACCAGGCCCGATGCAAAGGTGCCATGCAAAGGTGCCAGGCCTGAGTTCCTGAGTTTCTTTTAATAAGGCCATTGAAAAAAACACCATTTCAGCTATAGCTCCCGTATAAAAACTTGTTGATTAAGCTCTCAATTCAGGAACTCAGGCCTGACCCCCGGATTGACCTTCAGGAAAAATTGGCTCCGTAAGCCTCGACCTCTCGTGGAATAGAAGGTGGACCGCAAAAACCACTACACGCAGAGAAGAGTTTATAAATTTTAGCGACAATTTTATAATCAAAGGGATAAATCTTAATCCCAATGGTTTTTACTACGCGCTCACCTATAGTGCTTGTATAAATAAGCAGTGGAAAATTCATCTTAAGGGGGAGGGTAGCGTATGCAATCGAGCTTATCAATTCGATGGATTAGCGGGATTCTCCTATAGCTGGTAGTCCTCGATTTGAGTTTCAAAAGATCTCTAATCCTTTTTCGCTAAGGAGAAGAACCCTTGCTTCAAAACAATGTATTGAATATCATCTGGGCCAAAAACTTCTTAAAAATGAACTAGTAGCAGGCTGAGTTTAAAAATAGAGTAATGGAATGTCCTTGTCATAGTGGAAAAACTTACGAGCATTGCTGTGGCCCCTACCACAAAAATAGGAAGCTCGCCGAAACTTGCCTTGCGCTTATGCGATCTCGCTATAGCGCCTACGCTCTAGATTTGCCAGATTACATCATAAAAACTACCCACCCAAACAGCCCCCTCTATGAAAAAAATCTGGAAGCCTGGATTGCATCTATTCACGAATTTAGTAGCACAACAGAATTTCAAGGGCTTGAGATTGAATCTTTTGACGATAGACACGTTACATTTTATGCTATTTTAAAGACTTTTGGTAAAGATACGAGCTTTCGGGAAAAGAGTCTCTTTGAAAAGTCAGAAGGCTTCTGGTGTTATCTCAAGCCGCTCTTTTTTCTGCAAAAATCGCAAGCAGACGACTAGAAACTACTTTAGTAGCAGCTCCTGCTGTATGACCAATCACATTTGCTGTAATCACGTGAAACCCTCCAAAAAAACTTAACCCAAGGCTTGCTGTAATAAATGCCAAGCTGGAGAAAATTTCGCTCCATTTCGAAATAGTATTTACCCCATTTCCAGAAAGGGTTTCAACAGTAAAAGGAAGGGGGACGTAACTTTGTAGCACTTTGCGAAGAGGTATGATTTGAGAATAATAGCCAGCCGAAATATTAGTGAGCATGCCAATCGCGCACGAATGGACTCCGTATATAACTCCTTTTAATAAAGCATTAGGCATGAAATTAAAACTAGCCCGACCAATAAGGGTTACAAGAGAGATCCCGATAGCGGGAGAAACCCATCCAATTCTGCGTAACTTGAGTATCTTATCCCCTGCAAAATGGTGAACAATAGCGGTAGGGTAAAATAGTGGCGAGGCAAGGGGGGTATAACATAATTTTTGACCCAAAACCGCTGAGATAGCAAAAAGGAGGCTACTTGGAGATTGAAGAGATTGGACAAGAAGGTCAGCAATATTAGCCCACCTAAATTCGTCGGAGGTTGCTAGTGGATGTGTTGCCAAAATAGAGCCCTGTGTTGATTTCATACCTATTTTAGCGATAAAAAAGAAATTTATCAATGCGTAATATTTATTATAAAGGACTTAATAAAATAATTAAAGCAAGGCATTTAACTATTAATTTTTTTAGGGCTAAAAATCAAAGGTGAGCCCTGTGGTTAATCCACTCATATTAAAATTACCAAGAGTAGTATAGAAAGCCCCTAGAAAGTTTGCATCGAATAGAGTGATTAATTCCCAGCCGATGGGGAGATTGAGACGATACCTGTTGTCGCAAAAAGTAGTATTGTATTCTCCTCCTATAACCAGATCGGGCTCGGGTGACTGACAAAGTTATGCAGCCACTTAAGGAAAGGGGCAAAATAGAAGAGTCTAAACTAAATAGAAATTTATTATACGAGTGGGGCAACCAGGACTTGAACCTGGGACCTGCGGATTATGAGTCCGACGCTCTAACCAACTGAGCTATTGCCCCTCACAAGAAATTAAAATTATACTGGTTTTTGATTTGCTTGTAAAGTTAGAATCTTACATTTTCCTGTTATACTAAGAGAGTTTCAAAAATTGGAATTTTTCAAAGAGTACTACCCAGATTTGAATTAGGTGAAGCCTGCGTCGGTGCGACTACTGTTGGATGCTAGGCAAGCGAGCACTCGCCAAATTTAAAGGTGGCGTGTTTCGAAAATTAGCCCTATCTATCGGAGTTGGGTTGTAAGGATCGATGAGCGTGTACACCATAAACATCAGAAAAATATCGTAGGGAGTCTCCATCGAGTAAGCATGCCTTTATAGCAAGGGGTTGGTGTATTGCTGATACAAACGTGTTATAAGATTGTGCATATATTTTTCTACCTGAAATCGGGTCACTTATGTCGTGGGGATCGCTATAGTAGACCAATTCTTGATCACCTATTTTTTCAGCACCAATGACGATGATTGCGTGACAATCACCAAATTCAGGCTTTCGCTGAGTTCCTTTAGGGAAATAGTGAAGGGAGTGGTCTGAAATTTTACGCGCAGAGAGGCGGGGAGGAGCTAAGTAAAATACAGGACCTAAATAGCCGCTAACTGTCATGGGACCATGCTCTTTTAGATTCTTCATTAAACTATCAATCGGTTGTTCGGGAGTCCAACTAGAATATTCTAATTGATATTTTTCTATTAAAACTCGAATAACAAAATTATGAATCAGTGCCTGCCTATCTCTAAGGGGTAAGGAGTTAAAATAGTTTTTTACAATTCTTAATAAATTCTCCTTAGTTAATGGACCGCTAGAATGCCAAATTTTCCATGAAGGAATTCCTTTTATAGAAATGTCACCTAGTGCCATATAAATATAATTTATTCCAAAGGCAAGTAATAGATTTTCATGACAGGTGTTTATACAGGCCTCGTACTCTTCAGAATTTATTAAAAGTCGATAGCGCCTGGAACTAATAGCAATCAATTCTTTACGCCATATAGAAATTATTTTTTCATCCGAACGGAAAGTCTGAAACGAGCTTGAGTGAGTAGGCCCTATTCGAACTCTTAAGGGTAACATGCTGTAATAGGCGCATAAGGGCCCTTTTTGACTTTGTTGAATTACACGGGTTCTCTTGTCAGGGAGTCCAATAAAGGGTTCTCTCCGATCTGGCTTTCCTCCAGATAACTCCCACAAGACTGCAGTTTCTGTAAAGAGTAAGGCTACTGGTTTCATCGGATTTCAATTCCTTTAAAATTAATTGAAGAGACTATAGCACAAGTGACTAATTATTAGGTGTAAAAAAAACCCTTGTGCACGATTTTATCCACAAGGGTTTCAAGAAAACTTTTGTAATTCCTAGATTAGAAGCCGGCGCCTAGAGAGAGTTCCAAAGCAGGTCTTGGGAGTAATCCGCTTGAGTAGCTTGGAATAACTGGCTGGCTAGCTGTGAGTTCTACGAAAGAAGTTACAAGTTCATGGCGGAGGAACTCATAACCTAAAACGATGTTAGGAATAAGACCTCTGAATGCTGAAGTTTGATAACTTAGAGTTTGTGTAATACCATCTTCTTCGAGAATTGTTACAGTTTTTCTGTAAGAGGTGCCACCCCATGCAAGGCCTGTCCCAGCGTAAAAGCTAGAGGGGCTATTTGCATTTATGTAATAGAGGTAGGTAACTTTTGGAGCGGTCCACGCTTCTAGTTTTTGGGTATTTCCCCAACCTGCCCCTTTAATAAAATTAAAAGAAACATCTAGTCCCGAATGGCCAAATGATTTTCTGTAACCTAAACCAAGTCCTGGAAAAACATCGATATCACTTCGCGCAGTTGAGCTTGTTACAGCTCTAAAGTAGATGGTCCCTTCTGCTTGTCTTGAATTTATAGGTGCTGCATTTTGAATAAGTTCTTTAGAAACTGGAAGAGCTACACTTTCCGCAAAAACAGTTGCTGATGCAAGAAGAAGTAGTGTTGTCATTGTTTTTATCATGTATTCACCTTTTGTTTGATTAGGTGGAGCTATGATAGTGAAATTGCATGATTTATGTCAAATTGGGGAGGGGGGAGAGGAGGTGTCAGGAGTTAGATCGGCCCCCTCTGAGATAACAAATCCATCTTTTGCAGGTGGGTAATTGGGGCCTATAGGAAGTCTGTTTGTAAAATATTTATAGTAGATGGCTAGCGCTTGTTTGCTTGTTTGTACACAAAAAAAGGTGTTTGAAGTCCACTCTGTCCCTTTAATCGTGCCTATGGAGAGATTACTCTGGTAGAGGGGGGTGATTTTAGAGCGCCAGTAATCGGGGGGGCCAAAAAGGAGAATGGGGGCAGCCGGCCTGCTGCCAACTTGAGTTCTCAGAAGTTCTAAAGCATGTTCAAAATCTGTTCCGACACCTCCCTGGCAAAAGATAGGGAAATCGAGACCAAACTCAGATTGACGTACAATAATTTGTTCAAGGCTATAGGTCATTTTTGCTTGGATGAAGGGATTGATAGGTTCTTCTTTTTCATCAAATTCATGAGGTTTTTTAAAGTTTACCGCGTGGCCACAAGAGAGAAGGCCAAGCTCATTTGCAATTTGATTTCCCATGGCCATAACCCCTGGACCTCCACCTGTACTAACAGCTATCGAAGTCTCCGGATTGAGTTTTTCATGATCTAGCTCGCTCTTCATTTGAATTAACCCTTTAAAACACTCCTTAAATTCTTCTCGATAATCCGAATCTACAAGCCTAGAGCCATAAATTCCAAAAAATGTTGCTTTTTGAAAATCATTTACCTTATCTACTGGGACAAACATTCCAAAATCTTTATCGGAACGAAGGACGTATTTAAGAAGAAGATGAGAGGTAAAATCTACCCAGAAGACATCTACGGAGGCTTTGGCAAGATCGTGTAATAAGACCCGATCATCGTGAGAAAAATAATCGCCATGGCGAAGGGAGGGGATTTTGAAGTAAATCGCCTTCAAACATCTTGTTACCCGTTCATTCAGTAGAAAACTTTTTAATATGGGGGCAGGTAGGTACTTGGAAAGTATGATTCCTTGGCTGGTAATAACCCCCTCTTGCATCGCTTTAACAATGGTGTAAATTGCTTGGGACTTAATAAAATTATTTAAAACTGCGTGATCTTTTCGATCTAGAGGGGGGATCACTAAATTCCCCTCAATAGGCAGATCTGATAAGAGCCAATCAGGTGTGGATAATTTTACAAGATGTTCTCCTTTAACGATAAAAGCTGCAGCCTCAGTATCGGGAGCTGTCTCAAAAGCTCGAAAGAGACTTTCGGGCTCTTTTAAGCACTCGTGCAAGAGGTCTCTGTCGGAAAAGAAAAAATGTTCTCGGTACGATTCGAGAGTATAAAATTCTAGAGGGATGTGGGTGATCTCTTCAGAGCTAGATCCATGAAATTCAAAAATATCCCCTGTTTTCTTCTGAGGTTCAATGATATCGGCGGTAGCATGAAAATAGCCTTTGGGGAGCTCTTCATGAACAACTCTTGCAAAAAGGGTAGGCATGCTCATTTTCATAGTTTTAACTAAAAGCATTTGACCTTCAGGGATTTTTGCAGGAAAATCTTTTTTAACTTGATGGAGAAAAAGGGAGGATCTGAAGTGGCTCTCCGATTGCTTCAGCCCACGTATAATTGTTTCTAAAAATCCGTATACTGCATCGTCATAAACCCAAATCCCTGGAATTAAGGGTAGTTTCACAATCGTCCTGTTTTTTTCGGGCTGCTCTAAGATGATTTCTGTTTTATAACCCTCGCTAACAACTAGTAAAGGATTTCCGGTTTCATCCGATTTGCCTAGAAGGCGATGTAAATAATCTGCGTGTCTCACTCTTCGTCTGTCATCTGCTGCGAATAATTTTCCTAGGAAGACCCCTTCTGTGATGAGACTTAAGAGTTTTTGTCCAATAGGATTAAACGCTTTTAATTTTACAAGCAACTGAGCTTTATATAGTTTTGGGAAAAGCTCAAGATCTAATCCTCTCCCATCAATCCCGAGTTGAGCAAAAGTACTTTTAATATTAAATTGGACCAATTTGGGATCTATTTGAAAGCCTTTAAAATAGGGGGAGATATTCTCAATTTCGACAATCGACTCTAATTCATTGTTATTAAATGAGTTGATCTTTTTGATTTTTCCATCAGGGGAGATAAGATCGTAGGGGTGAGAGAATATATTTCTGGGCATAACTGGATCATAAATGGAAAAAACAATTTAAAGAAATGGAGAAAATGAGTTAAAAGAGATTTTAAAGGTGGTCTATGGGAATTGAAAAAATTGGGGGAAATCCAAGTGTGGTAGGTTCTTCTCCCCCCTTTCCGAATATTTCTTCCCAAAAAATTTTGCTGGGGAAAAAAATTCAAGATACAAGTAGTATTGCAGCTGTTGCCGTCTCTTCAGTCCGTAGCAATCTATCCAATAATTTGCGCCACAAAGAAGTAATTGCAATGGCTTGGGAGCATGAGCGTCTTCAAGAGCACCCAAGCAAAAATATTGATGTTGTTATAGAGCGCTTTATCATTTATTTAATCAAAAGTGGGGAGGATCATGGCCCCTTAATTCGTGATTTACATGAAGCAAGATCGAAACTTCCCATCTAGCCGGCTTTGTTGGCTAATTCCGACTTAAATTTAAAAAGAATAAAGTTTTGAAAACATGCGCTGGGGAGAATCCCTGCGCCCCCCCGAAGCCGATTCTGACTTAGGCAAATCCCATTTTGCCTGAATTTTTTCACTGTTTGTTTGAAATGTGATCAGTTATAATTATCAATAAGTTATATATTTCTTCTCTGTTTGTTATAATTCGCTGTATAACTAAGGAGGAAATTATGTCAGAAGATATCTACCAAAATTGCGTTACTCAGGCTGTAGGACTTTGGGCTTATACATTTAATAATACAACAAAATTATTGTATGGAGCAACTTGGGGCGCTGCGGAAAAAGCGGATGAAAATGACATAAGTGAGAGCGAAGTAGCTGTCTTTTTTGACAGTATTACGTTGCTTGAGACAACATTGTATGGCCAAATTTCAAAAATGGCGCCAGATGATTTTGAAGATATTAAAACAGGCCTTGAAGCTATGAGAAATAACTGGCAGTTATCAATGGGGGGGAAAGATTTTAGCCTTTTTCTTATTATCTCTCTTTGCGCCTCTAGCATGAATGTCATTGATAGAATTATGTCAGTAATTCAAACTTGGGACGTGGAAGAGAGCGATGGAGCCTAAAAAAAAAGAGGATCCAATCGTAGAGGATCTTGAAGCTCTTAAAAGAGATGTTATTAATTTTAATCATAAGGCTTCGTTGGAAGAGCAGCAAAAAGAGCTCAAGAGAATTGCAAATAAGCTTTTAGAAATTAATAACACTCTCCATATAGATTCAGCAATCGAGCTCACTACCGATGTTGCCGAAATTGTGAGTTGTGTCACTAAGCCATTTGATGTTTTAGCATGCGCGTTGGCGATGGGGGCTGTGATTGATGAGCTTAAAATGGCTAAGCAAAGAAAAATCATATGACTTATGAACATTTTTTGTGTTAAAAGATAAGTCCATGATTTAGAGGCTATCTACAGATTTATCACAATATAAAATTTTTTTAATCAATTAATTTTCAGTCGCATAAAAAACTTATAGACGAATAATTCGAAAAAGTTTACCAAGAGAAAATAAGCTAGCTTTCTCTTTATTGGTTGTTTTTGCACAATTTCTGTTCAAACTTTCCACAATTTGTTCATTCATGTTTGTATTTTGTTAAGAGTGTTATTTTTTGTTCCAAAAACCCCCGAAATCTGATAAGATAACCTGTTTTATAGGTGTTTTTATGAAAACGATTGGTGTTCTTTCTAGAAGTTGTGGTGTCCATAGTGGCGAGTTTCATGCTGATGAAGTAACAGCGTGCGCTCTTCTTCTCCATTTTAATTTAATAGATCTTGATAAAATTATACGTACAAGAGAGCTAGGCCGTTTAGAGTCTTGTGATTTTGTTTGTGATGTGGGGGGGGAATATGATCCGAAAAGGAGAAGATTTGACCATCATCAACTCGAGTACAAGGGCGAATTAAGTAGTGCTGGTATGATTTGGGAGTATTTGAGAGATCAAAAAATCATCTCTGATATTTATTACAACTACCTGAATCGCACACTGATTCGAGGGGTCGATGATATTGATAATGGAAGACTTCAACCAATTTTTGGGTTGTGTACATTTTCCTCAGTGATTTCGGCTTTTGTTCCCGCAGAGCACGGCGTTATGGGGGATAGTGGGCTAGATGATGCGTTTTTTGAGGCACTTGAATTTGCAAGAGGTCATTTAGCTAGAATTGAAAAGAAATTTCTTTATATGCAAAAATGTAAAGAGAGTGTCCGAGGTATCATGGAACAGATGAAAGAGTGTCTGGTTTTTGAAAAAGCGATGCCGTGGCTTGAGGCTTTTTTTGAACTGGGAGGAAAAGACCACCCCGCCGAATTTATCATTATGCCAAGTGGAAATCATTGGAAGTTAAGGGGAGTTCCCCCCTCATTTGAAAAGCAAATGGATGTAAGAAGGCCCCTCCCAATAGAATGGGCAGGATTGCTCCAAGAAGATTTGCGCAAAGAGACAGGGATCGATGGGGCAATTTTTTGTCATAAAGGGAGATTTATTTCTGTTTGGAAGACAAAAGAAGATGCAATTCGCGCATTAAAAATGGTATTGTCTAAAAAATGATACGATTAGCTTTAATTTTAGCGTGTGGATCCCTTTGCTCCAGTGAAAAAGATTTTGCCAAAGGAATCACAACATGCCTTTTAATTAAAGACTTTCCATCTGCAGTAGGTCTGGGTAAAACTGCCATAGGAGCCTATCCCAAATCAGAACAGCTCCAATCCCTTTTGATTCGATCGCTAGCGGAAAATGGGGAAAGCGGGGCAGCTCTAGATCTTTTTCAGAAAGAGTTTTCTCATAAACCTTTAAAAGAAAATTTTTCCCTCTTAGAATCGATTGCCTGGGCAACACTTGTTCACAACGAAGAAAAATCAGAGATGGCTAGAATTTCTTCTTTAATTGGTGCATCACTCACCCAAGATGGGAGAACGATGAATCTGATTTTAGATGCTCTCGATTCCTCCAATATTTTGCTCAGGGCGTTTGCTTTGCGTTTAGCTCCTCAATATAATGATAAAATAATGCAAAAAAGGGTGGTGGAGCTTTTAAAGTCTGAAAAAAACTGGTTTGTCCGGATGGAGGCAATGCAGTCGGTTGGTTTTATGAAGCTTACAGAGGCTGTCCCTTTTTTAAGAGAGCTAATTGCGAGTTTTTCAGTGACCCAAGAGGAGAAAATTTCCGCAATTCATGCACTTGTTAATATCTATGACAATGTTTCAGATAAAGATTTAGAGTTGCTTCTTACAAATAAAAGGTCAGGCTTGCGGGAACTTGGGGTAAGGGTGATTGATCATTTTGATAAACGTGATAAAATCCCCCTTTTAATCCCCCTTTTAAAAGACTCCTCGCCTCATGTGAGGAGTCTAGTCCTTTCTGTTTTAGGGACGATGGACGTTGAAGAAAAACTTCTTTATGAAATCGAAAATGATTTAGATCTTTTAATTCGGGATGTGCAGTCAGAGGTGGCTATTTTAGCAGCGTGGTTAAAACTTAGAATCCGCCCTGATGAAGGGAGAACTCTTTTATTGAATTGGGTAAGTTCTTCAGATCTACAGAGTTCTCGGCTTGCTGCTGTTGTTTTAGGGGTGGGGGGGAGAGATACAGCCAATCATTTGCCGAAAGTGTTAGATGAGGCAAAGGATCCTTACATTAAAGTGAATATTGCTCTTGCTATGGTGAAGCAAAAAATTGAGCTAAAAAAAGCAGTTGCCTATTTGAAGAGCTTTTTTCTCGAAAACGATGATGAAATTATGTGGAGACCTGGTATTTATCCTATGTTTAACCAGTTAGCCCCTAGTACTCTCTACCACAGCGCTCAAATTCCTAGATATCCTGCCTTAATGGACCATCTAACAAGACTCGATTTGCTCAATATTCTTTGTATTGCTGGATGTGAAGAGGCAAACGAACTGGTAAAAAAATTTTTAGATAAACAGATGTGGGGTGTTGTTACGGGGGCCTCTGTCTTGTTAATTGAAGAGGGGGATAGCGAGGCTTTAAATCTGATACGAAAGTTGCTAGATGATGACAATGAGGTGACAAGAATGCAGGCAGCTCTTGCTTTAGCATTTTATGGGGGAGATCCAAAAGCTGCCAAAATTTTAGAGAATGCATACAAAAAAGTCGATTGGGAGAGAAAAATACAAATTTTGGAGGCAATCGGCTTTATTGGAAATCGAGATTCTATTCCGTTTTTATTAGAGGTGATGAAAGAGCCTTTCAGCCTTCTTAGAACCATAGCAGCATCGAGTGTGATCCAATGTCTCTACCACTAATACAAAAACTTATCCAAGAAGAGGGACTAGAGGGTTGGCTGCTTTATGATTTTCATGGCATCAATCCCACCTTTTATAAAATTGTAGGCCTTCCAGAAGGGCGCCATATCACTAGAAAAGTCTATTATTGGATCCCCAAAATCGGCGAGCCCCAAAAAATCGTTCATAAAATTGAAACACACGTCTTAGACGGAATTCCAGGCAAGTTAGTCACCTACGCTAAAAGAGAAGAATTAGAAGGGATTTTAGCAGGTTTTTCTGGAAAAGTTGCAATGGAATACTCGATAGAAATTCCTTATATCTCTTTTGTAGATGGAGGAACTATGGATTTTTTGCGTGGGCTAAATAAGATGGAAATTGTCTCATCCGGGACACTTTTACAAAAGCTCCTCTCCACACTTGATGATGCAGGAATCAAGTCCCACCTAGAAGCTGCAGAAATTTTAGACAAAGTTGCAGGGGAGGCATTTCTCTTCATCCAAAAAAATCTCCCGTATGAGAGAGATGTTACCGATTTTATTCTAAAGAGATTTGAAGAAGAGGGGTGCATAACAGACCACGCCCCGATTGTCGCCAAAGGGCCAAATTCTGCAAATCCTCACTACGCAATCCAAGGCAGAGGAGATAAATTTGAAAGAGGGGATTTTATCCTCATTGACCTCTGGTGTAAGAAAAAAGGGGCAGGCTCTATCTTTGCTGACATCACAAGAGTCGGTATGCTAGGGCCACCCGCCCCTAAAATTGAGACCGCCTTTAATGCCGTTCGCCAAGCTCAGAAAATCGCAGTCCAGCATATTAAGATCGGAGCGCGAGGCGCTGATATTGACACAGCTGCTCGTAACTCTCTTGAACAAAAGGGTTATGGCAATTATATTCTCCATCGCCTAGGACATAGCATAGACACGCATCTCCATGGTCATGGAGCTAACCTAGACAGCTTTGAATCACTCGACACAAGGCTCTTAATTCCAAATACCTGCTACTCAATCGAGCCCGCCCTCTATTTTCCAGGCGAATTTGGCTTAAGATTAGAGCACGATATCCTTCTTACTAAGGACGGGCTTTTGATTACAGGGGCCCCTCAAGAGACAATTTTCCTCCTTTAGATATCCCTTGAACTAAAAATCAGTAGCAGACCGGGTTTAAATAGAGAAAAAATGGTGTATGCTCATGACAGTTGAAAGACCCAGATTTTGTCAGAGCTTGAGGGTCAGACGTGAAATTCTGAAAAAATCTTAATATTTCAAAATTTCAGGTATGATCCATAAGTCTATTTGTTAAGATTTTTTCAGAATTTCACGTCTGACCCCCAAGCTCTCGGGATTACCTAGGTTTCAAATAGAGCGCGCCCTCGGCATCAACTAGCGTCTAATTTACATAGGAAGGGCTATAGATTCGAATATTCTTGCTTTTTCTTTCGAAAAATTAGTTTATTTCAATTAGGCAAAGGCATCAAAGAAGCAACCCTGGTTTGAATAAGAGGGTCAATCGATACCATTTTTGCCTGTATAGGAGATTCCTGATGAGTGATTCAGTAGCCCCAAGTTCGTATTTTTTAGAGGGAAGATCCTCTGAAGTTTGTTCGAATAGGAATCGTATTTTATTAAGCATTCAAAGGTTAGAGAAATTAGATAGGCCGAAAGAGAACATAGAGTGGCTTATGAGGCAGGCGGTCTATTCAGTTAGGGAGAAATCTAGAGGATCTTTAAGTTTGGATGGCAATTTGGAACGGGTTGAAAAATTGCTCCTCTTATTTCGTGAGAAAAAGATCCAAGAGGCAAAGCTCCTCTTTAGCGATCTACCTAAGTCATTAAAGGATAAAATAATAGCAGTATTTTCAGATAGGGGAGATTCATTTGAAGATCTTATTTCTTATAGGAATCAACGAGGAGATAATCTTTTAGAAGCTGTTTTGGATGCTTGTTATAAAGGGGATTTTGATTGCGAATCTATTCTTATTGAGGATTTTACAAAACAAGATATTCTTTTGGAGTACGAATGCGCATCCAAAATGCATCAAGATATTGCAAAGATGTTTTTGACGGATACAGCTAAGGGTGAGGCGCTCTTGTGGCTGGTAGGTGATGAGAGGGATCGTATAGAGATTGCCAAATTGTGTGCAGCACAAAATGGGGGAGCAGTCGCATATGCTATTCAAAAGTTTGGAATTACGGATCAGAAGGAATTGATAGAAATTCTTAAATTGTGTGCACACCAGAATACAGAGAAGTGTGCAAAGTACATCCAAAATTTTCGAATTACCGATCAGTTTGAACGAGCAAAGATAGCTAAATTGTTAGCAAAGGAAGATGGATGGAGAACTGCTGTTTATATTGGAAACTTTGGTATCACAGATCAGAGGGAGCTTTTAGAGATTGCAAAACTGTGTGCTCACGAAAATGGAAGGGCAACAGCATACAATATTCAAGAATTCGGAATTCTTGATGAAGAGGACCGCGCAGAAATTGCTAAATTGTGCAGCTACCAAAGTGCTGAAGCAACAGCAGAATCTATTAAAAATTTTGAAATCGATGATGAGAGTGAACTTGTAGAAATTGCCAAGTCGTGTGCTCAGACAGATGGAGGGTCAACAGCAGCCCATATTAAGGCCTTTGATATTGTAGAGGAGTCTGATCGAATCGAGATAGCCAAATTGTGCGCAATGGAAAACGGAGAGCAAACGGCATGGCATATTAAAGAGTTTGGTATTACGAATCAACAAGAGCTTTTTGAAATCGCTAAATTGTGCGCGTTTCAAAACGGAATCGGAACAGCTAATAATATTCAAAGATTTAGAATTAGAGATCAGGGGCAAAGGCTAGAGATTGCAAAAATTTGCGCTCAGCAAGTGGGAAAAAAAATAGTCAAGATGCTGGATCACTTTGGAATTAGTGATGATAAAATTGAGAAAGATCTAGATCTTTACGCAACTTTTTTCGAAGTTGAAAGAACAGGGGACCTTTCGCCAATCACTCAAGCAGCTCTCTTAGAGTACAGCAAAACAATTTTCGAAAATCACCCCTTGTTTAATCAGGACCGATTTAAGGGATGGGACCATGACCCTCTTGCGCTCTCTTTAGCAAGAAAGCTTTCTAAGATGTGCCTTACTCTTTTAGCGTTTGACGGGAGGGTGGATGAGGCGACTTGGAATGTCCTTTATGAGCTTTCTGACCTTCGCAATACGGGTCTATTTACCTATTGTATGTCTCAAATAGAAGAGCTTGTAAAAGAGAGAAAATGGGGGAGTTATCTCGAGCACTGTGCAAAGCCGATTCTCTATTTACCAGGGCTAATGTTTGCTAAGTTGCTTGCAGTCGATGAGGATATTTCACCTTTCTTGGAGAGAATAGAAACCTTAAAACGTTTTTTCAAAGACGGACCGAGAGTTGAGCAGTGGCTTCTAATGTGCAAAGAACTCGATCAAACTTCACTATCTGCATCCGAAAAAGCTGCCGTTTTAGAAAAGCTATTTTCTAATTTGTCAGGATCAAAACGAGCACAGATAAAAGAGTTTAGTAGTAGAATTAATTGTCTATTAGCCCTTTTTTTTATGAGACAAGGAGATCGTTTGAACGATTTTCCCTCTCTAGATAAAGATGTATTAGGGGGAGAAATTGTTGCCGCTCTATATGAGAGCGGGCAGGTAGATCTTCGAGGGGTAGAAGAATTAGCTGATAAATGGGATAAAAAAATTTTTTCCACAAGAGCCCCAAATGCTTTGTTGATTTATCTCGGAAGCTTGAAGAAAGTGGGGGATCCCGATTTACTTGATAGTTACACGCAATTCATTAAAGAGATTCTTGAAGGGGTTGAAAGGGAGGCTAGGTATGAAAGGGATACTCCCCACATTAAGAAAATTTCACAAGCTCACCCGAAACTTTGGTCGGATTGGAAACAACCTGGGAAATTTGAAATCGCTACCGGAACTTCTGAAAAAAAGGGGACATTTTCCTTAAAAGAGTTCTTAATCCAAAAATTGAGAGATGGCCATTTTCCAGAAAAATTTCGAGAGCTTAAAAGCTATCTGGAGGGTAGAAAAGAGAAAAAGCCCTTAGGGGAAGGGGCTGAGGAGTCTAAAGGAGAGGAATATGACATAGAAGCAGATATAATTGAGTTATGTGAAAATCCGATACTCACTGCAGAGGAGATAGTTCGCCGATTAGAAAGAGTATTTAAAGAGGGGGGTCGAGATCTCAGAGGATCGGAATTAAAAAACGATCTAGAAGGGCTGATTCAATCCTTAACAACCACACAAAAAGAGGGTAGTCGATTAAGAATCATTGATAGTGATGACTGGGTCGATTTACTCATGTGTGGAACTGAAATTCTTGGAAGTTGTCAACGAATCGATGGGAATCCCAATTTTAATAAAGGATTGTTAGCTTATGTTATCGATGGTAAAAACAGGATCTTAGCTATCAAAGATGAAGAGGGAAAAATTGTAGCAAGATCTCTGTTTCGTCTCCTTTGGAACGAAACAGAAAAAAGAGCTGTTTTGTATCAAGACACTATTTATCCCTACCCCTGTCCGATCGAATATGTCTCAATTTTAGAAGAGTTTGCGAAAAAAAGAGCGCTAGAATTAGAGGCGCCTCTCTACAAATCAGGTGGACATTCAAGCGACGCCCCTACTATCGTCTCTCTTGGAAGTTCAGTTCCTTATGAATATGAGGACGGAGCTGAAGGTTTGACAAATGGACTATTTACGATAACAAATCCCCAGTTGGTTCCCCTAGAGAGTAAATCTAAGTAATCAAAGATCAACTCAAAATTTTCCTTGTGAATAAAAAATCTGATTGATAAAATTTTATAAATTTTTAATTAAGAACCGGCTGAGTAGGAGGTTTTGTGCATCTTGGAAACAGTTGTAATTTTTTAATTTTGTCTGCCTTGTTAATTTTTTCGGGAGAACTTAGCAGCAAGACCAAGCAGATTAGCTATGGAATTGAGGAATACGGCCAGGAAAAACTTCTCTCATTACAGGGGTTTGGAATTGTAAAGTTACAAGGGACCAAGGTTGTCGATTCTTTGGAGGTCAATGGAGAACTGGATGCTCATGGGTGTGAACTTGGGAGGGTAAAGGTGAATGGATATGGCTTATTAGAGAATTGCTTGGTTAAAAAAAGGGTGGTAGTGCAAGGGGTTTTGGAAGCTACAAATACACAGTTTTATGATCAGGTGGTATTGGCCTCAGAACAGACTATTTTCGAGAATTGTTCGCTTGCAGGGATACAGGTGCGGGAAAGTGGAAAGGATGAAATTGTAGAGCTCAAAGGAAAATCAATAGTTTCTGGGGCGATTAAATTTGATTCTGGAAGGGGGATTGTTATTAAAGGTTCAGAAGTTGAATTTTCTGGGAAGCTCATTGGAGGGACTTTTCAATAAAGCGATACGATCAAAAATAGCTCTTTTTAAGAAGCTAGACTTTTGAAACCATTTAATTGGTTTGTTCTTTAAGAAGAGCTTTTTTTCTTTCAAAATAGCTGTCAACCGAGTCTTTCATCAGTTCTCTTGGATATTTTTTCCGGTTCAGCTCAAGTTTTTCATAGGTAACCTCAAAAGGATCTAGGGAGAGGGATTTACAGAGAAGAAAGTGAATTGCAAGAAGATCATTAAGTGATGAAGAGAGCTCTTCAAGATTGCCTCGATAAGGCTCGTTATCTCTTAGCCAAAGAAAATGAGACATAAATGAGCGCAATTTTATAGAGAGTTCTCCTATCGGGCTTGTTTTGCAGTTGTGCTCAGGTAGGGTCTCCGGGGGAGAAATGTTAAGGGCATCCATTGTAAGCAGAATGCAGTGCAAAAGATCTCCCAATTCCTGTCTTAAATCCTCTTTTGGAAGTTGTGCTCCTGGGAGAAAATGCTCAAAAAGTTCTGTAGCCTCCACACAAAGTGTGGTTGCCATGTTTCTAGGAGAGTGATAACGGAGCCAATTTCTCTCCTCTACAAATTGCTTTAGATCGGCTAAGAGTTGCTTAAACAAGATGGTTTCCTCTTATAATTTTTTATAAAGGGCATCGATCTCTTCAGCCCTCTTCTCAGTCATTTTTGAAAGGGATTGAATTTTAGAAAAATCTTGTTCTAGGGAAGCTTCTTCCAGAAGATTGTAGTCTTTTGCTTGGAGGTCTTCAAGTTCGAGAATTTTTTTCTCGAGCTCTCTTCGAGCTTTCTCTGTAGATCCAGTGTCTGCAGATGGCGCTTGAACCTCCTTTTTCTTAGGGGCTTTGCCTACAGGCTTCTCCTCTTCCCAACCTTGCTTTTCGAGGAATTCTTCATAGGAGCCAATAAAGAGCTCTTGGCGATTTTCATGGCAGACTATGAGCTTATCAAGCTCGAGCCGTTTAAGCATAAGTTCACTGTGGGTGACAATAATAAAGGCTTCAGGAAAGTCATTAAGCGCGTCAATAAGAGCTTCAACAGATTCAATATCAAGGTGATGCGTCGGCTCATCGAGAAGGAGGAGGTTGCAAGGGTTGGCGATAATTTTACCCAGTAAAACTCTGCTTTTTTCACCACCGGAGAGGACTTCTATTTTTTTTGTGGAGAGGTCACCACTAAATAGCATTTGTCCAGCTATTGCTTTTACATCTGTGTAGTTAAGCTTTGGATTTGCGAGTTTGATTTCTTCTTCAATGGTGTGCTTTTTATTGAGGCGCTCGATGTTTGTTTGCCCAAAATAGCCGATTGCAACTTGTTCTGAATAGGTGACTGTACCTGTTTGAGGTTTTAGATCTTTGGCAATCAGTCTTAGAAGGGTTGACTTTCCATTCCCGTTTTTTCCAATAACAGCGATTCGGTCCCCTTGTTCAAGAAAGAGGGAAAAATCAGGAATGAGCGCTGTATCCGTATATCCAAACGAGACGTTTTTTAATTCGCCTATTTTATCTCCAGGTAGCAGCTTGACCCTAAATTCGAAGTCTAAGTTGTACAGAGACTTAAGCGCTTCTAGAGAGGGAATTTTAGCGAGGGCCTTTTTTCTAGAGCCGGCGAGTGTCGCCTTTGATGCTGAGGCTCCGAATCTATCAACAAACGATTGAAGATGGGCTTTTTTCTTTTCTTGATTGAGTCTTGTTTTTTCATGGATCTCTTCCACAGCAGCAAGTTGATTAAAAAACTCGATGCTGCTGCCAGCAAGTTTACGCACCTTTTTTCTAATAATTCCCATTGTATGAGTCGTAATGCTGTCCATGAACTCTCTATCGTGACAGACGATAATAAGTTCTCCAGGCCATCTCATCAAGAGCTTGCTAAGGAAACGCATAGCGAGAATATCGAGATAGTTTGTCGGCTCGTCAAGGAGGAGGCAATCAGGTTCTGAAAGGAGGAGTTTTGTAAGATTTAGCCTTAGTTGATAGCCTCCAGAAAGGGCCTGCGGCGATTTTTCAAATTCCTCTTCTGTGAATCCAAGGCCTACGAGGAGCTTTTCAGCTTTATAAACATCGCACCGCTCATCGATAGGAAGGCCAAGAACTGCCTCATCTATAATTGTAGGTTCTGTAAATTTAATGTGCTGTTCTAGCCACCCAATTCGATAATTTTTAGCGACACCGATTGTCCCGCCATCATACTTTTCTGTCCCCATTAAAAGACGAAAAATAGTAGATTTTCCTGATCCGTTTCTTCCGATCAAGCCAAGTCTCTCCCTTTTCCCTAAGGTAAAGGAGATGTTTTCTAGTAAAGGGACCCCTGCATAAGAGAGGGAAACGTTTTCAAACTGTATCACGGACCAATCTTATATCATGTTCTCTGAATTTTTGGATAAACATTTTATTTGTGATTTTTTCGGCAAAAACCGCAAATCGGGGATCTGTCCACAATCTTGTTGGTTTTATGTCCGCTGGAATGGGGGGTAAAGCATTCCAATCTTCTGGAGATAAAAAATCCGAAGGGTCAGTCTGTTGTCCTCTAGCAAGGTAGACTCCTGCATCTTTGTGCGCTTTTACGAGATTTGATAGAGTGAAATAGGTTGTAATATCAGGTAACAATTTAAAAGCTACACTCCTTCCTAGAGGTTCGGCTGATAATTTATACGAGGCTAGACTTGTAGGATTCGAATCGATATAGGCTAAAAAAAATTCCTCCATACGTATTTTACAGTACATAAATTGGAGGTTTAGCTTTTCTGTTAGAGCTACAGCTAAATCACGAGTCTCTGTAGAGTTTAACTTTGCCGATCTCTTTTTCTGACGATATTCAGGGTAAATTGCAGAGAGCCTTTCAAGAGCTCTATTGCTATCCTCATGAATCACGGCGTAATATGCCTTTATAACAGCCCCTTCGCTGGGTAACTTTTCTAAAACTCTTTGATACAATTCTATTTTTTCTAAATGGAGTAGATATTTTTGATTAAGTGGGTTGTACTGCTTTTCAAAAAATTTTTGGGCAGCGGGGAGCATTAAGCCAGAAGCGAGAAAAATATAGCTTGGTAAAAAAAATGCAGTGCCTGCAATGCAAACAGTTGCAATCGCACAAAAAGCTACTAAAGATATTCTCGATAAATTCAAAAAATGGTTAGCTTCTCTTTGATGGGAAGAAATTTCCCTACGGAGGTCAAGTGTAAGCAGGGGATTAAGTGGAGCTGATGTAGGGGATGTGGTTGTCATAGATTCTCTCTTTATAAGACTACACTATTATACACAATGTAGGGAATAAGGTCTATAGAGTGCTTGCGTCTAAACTGGAGCTCTTCCGCCGTAGGAAACTTCAATTTTTAAAAGGGTTTTAGTGCACAATCTGCTGTAAAGCAAATTTTTGCATTTTTACATAAAGACTTTTTAAACCATTGGCTCTACCCATAGAGAGAGAGGCGAGGATGTTTAGCTCGTTAAGAATCGTCGGCGGATTCTTAAGGAGGAATTCAGGAGACTCATTATTATATAGGTGGAACAGGAGGGCTGCTAGACCTTTTGAGATTAGTGCGTCTGAATCGACTTCAAAATGTAATATATTATTTTGAAATGTAGTATGCAGGTAAAGTTTGCTTTGACATCCATCAACCAAATTTTCAGAAATTTTATGAGCCGGATTCATAGGGGGAAGTTTTTTCCCAAGAGCTATGATCAGCTCGTAGCGGGCCTCAGGCGATGCGCATGAGGTGAAAAGTTTTTTTAATTCTTCTTGCTTGTTTGTTGTAATATTCATTTTTCTTTGAGAATAATAGGAGTTTTACTATTATGGTTCAACAGATTTGAGTTAAGAACGCAAGGATACATCGAATATGTCGAATAAAGAAGATATGATGGAGTTGGAAGGGGTTGTAAAAGAGCTTCTCCCAAATATGACTTTTGTGGTTGAGCTTTCAAATGGTGTGAATATCCATGCGCATCTTTGTGGAAAAATGAGAATGAGAAATATAAGGGTTTTAGTAGGTGATAAGGTGACAGTAGAGATGTCTTCTTATGATTTAACTAAGGGCCGGATCACGTATCGACAAAAATGATGAATTTTTTAGAGAATGGTCTTGCATTTTTTTTGAAATAAGGATATGCTCTTGGGCATTCTTTGTTTTAAGAGATAAGTTTTAATTTGATAGTATAAACAGGAACGAAATAGTTGCTCAGCCCAGATAGCTCAGAGGTAGAGCACTTGCATGGTAAGCAAGGGGTCGCAGGTTCGATTCCTGTTTTGGGCAAGGTAGAGAAATATTTTTAAGGTCTTTCGGAGGAATTTCTAAATGGCAAAAGAAAGTTTTAAAAGGGATAAACCCCACGTTAATATTGGTACCATCGGTCACGTTGACCATGGAAAAACTACTTTAACTGCAGCGATCACCAAAGTTTTATCAAAAAAAGGTGGAGCTAAGTTTAGAGGATACGACACAATTGACAATGCGCCAGAAGAGAAAGCGCGTGGTATTACAATCAATGCTAGCCATGTTGAATACGAAACAGCTAACAGGCACTATGCTCACGTTGACTGCCCAGGTCACGCCGACTACGTCAAAAACATGATCACTGGTGCGGCTCAGATGGATGGAGCGATTCTTGTAGTTGCTGCTACTGATGGTGCTATGCCACAAACTAAAGAACACATTCTCCTTGCAAGACAAGTGGGTGTTCCAGCGATCGTAGTATTCATAAACAAAGTGGATATGATTGCTAAAGGTGATGAAGAACTTCTAGATCTAGTAGAGATGGAAATTTCTGAGCTTTTAGAAGCACAAGGTTATAAAAACGTTAAAATTGTTAAAGGTTCTGGACTAAAAGCGCTTGAAGGCGATCCAGTATGGGAAAAAACAGTTGAAGATTTGATGGATGCAGTTGATGAAAGCATTCCAACTCCAGTTCGTGAGGTTGACAAGCCTTTCCTAATGCCAATTGAAGACGTTTTCTCCATTTCAGGTAGAGGAACAGTTGCTACTGGAAGAATCGAACGTGGAATTATCAACGTTAACGCTAAAGCAGAACTTGTAGGTCTAAGACCGACAAAAGAGACTGTTGTTACTGGTGTTGAGATGTTTAACAAAACTCTTGATGAAGGTAGAGCGGGAGAGAACGTAGGTATTCTTCTACGCGGTATTGAAAAAAATGATATCGAAAGAGGAATGGTTCTCGTTGCTCCTGGTACATGTAAGCCTCATACAAAATTTGAAGGTGAAGTGTACATCCTAACTAAAGAAGAGGGTGGAAGACATAAGCCTTTCTTTGATGGTTACCGTCCACAGTTCTATTTTAGAACAACAGACGTTACAGGAACTCTCCATTTACCAGCTGGAACAGAGATGGTAATGCCAGGTGACAATATCCGAATTACAGGAGAATTGATTTCACCAATCGCGATGGAAGAAGGAATGCGTTTTGCAATTCGTGAAGGTGGTCGTACAATCGGCGCTGGAACAGTTGCGAAGATCCTTGTATAAAGTTAGCCTGAGAGGAGGAGTAAAATTCTCCTCTCAATTTTTATAAGGGTGTGTAGCTCAATTGGTAGAGCGACGGTCTCCAAAGCCGTAGGTCGGGGGTTCGAGACCCTCCGCACTCGCAAATAGGAATAGGTGGTGATTTGAACGAAGAAGTAGTTACCCTAAATCAGGAGACAAAAAGTCAAATGACAAGAGGTTATATTAGAGGGCTTAAAGAGGAGTTAAAAAAAGTCTCTTGGCCAGCTAAGGAAGAGCTTTTTCTTTCTACTAAAATTGTTGTGGGATCGACTTTTGTTTTTGGGTTTGGAGTTTACTTAGTCGATTTAGTGGTCCAGGGAAGTTTAAATGGTTTACACGCCTTAGTTTATAAAGTGATAGGTTAGAAATGAATTATAAGTGGTACATTCTGCAAGTCTTAACAAGTCGTGAGAAAAAGGCTAAGAAGACAATTGAAGAAAATCTTGAGAAAATGGGCATGAAAGATTTTATTCAAGAAATCCTTTTGCCTACTGAGAATGTTCTCGATATCAAGAAGGGCGATCAAAAGGTTTTAGAGAAGTTGATTTGGCCTGGATATCTTTTGGTAAAGATGGTTTTAACTGATGAAAGTTGGCACTTTATAAAAGAGACAAATGGTGTTGTTGACTTTTTGGGTGGAGGCGCGCCAACGCCTTTGTCTGATAAAGAAGTAGAAGATATACTCAATGATTTGAGAAAGAAAAAAGAGGAAGTTGTGCATAAACACGATATTAGAGCTGGGGATCCAGTTAAAATTATCGATGGTGTTTTTGTGAACTTCGCAGGAACAGTGACCGAAGTTTTCCAAGAAAAAGGTAGACTCAGCGTGCTTGTCTCTATTTTCGGAAGAGATACACGAGTAGATGATCTTGAGTTTTGGCAAGTTGAAAAAAATGCAGTTGAATAAGGACATCAGATGGCTAAGAAGAAAGTTTTAAAAGAAATTAAGCTCCAAATTCCAGCAGGAAAGGCGAACCCTGCCCCACCGATTGGGCCTGCACTTGGAGCAGCTGGCGTTAACATTATGGCTTTTTGTAAAGAGTTTAATGCTAAAACCCAGGGTGGAAGTGATATTTTGCCCACAGTAATTACTGTGTATCAAGATAAAACATTTAGTTTTATTACTAAACAACCACCAGTTTCAGAGTTGATTAAAAAAGAAGCAGGAATCACTAAAGGTTCTAAAGTTCCTAACCGTGATAAAGTTGGAAAACTTACTAAGGCACAGGTTATGAATATTGTAAAAAGAAAGAAGCCAGATTTTCGATTGAGAGCAGGCGACGAAGAAGCTGCGGCAAGACTTGTTGCAGGTACTGCTAGATCTATGGGTGTAGAGGTGGAGCTATGAGATATAAAAGTAAACGATTGAGAGATTCTGTAAGCAAACTTGATTTGGTTAAGAATTATTCAGCAAAAGAGGCGATTGAGGTTTTAAAATCGGTTCCTATGCCTAAATTTGATCAAACAATGGAACTCAGCCTAGCTCTTAACGTTGATCCAAAAAAGGCGGATCAGCAAGTAAGAGGGACAGTAAGTCTGCCATTTGGTACTGGTAAAAAGTCTGTGATTCTTGTGTTTGCTAAGGGTGATAAGGAAAAAGAGGCAAAAGAAGCTGGAGCTGACTACGTAGGAGCTGAAGATTTAGCTGATAAAATTAGTCAAGGCTGGGTCGATTTTACTGAAGTTGTAGCAACTCCTGACATGATGAGACTTGTCGGAAAGCTAGGAAAGGTTTTGGGTCCAAGAGGGCTAATGCCAACTCCTAAAGCTGGAACAGTAACAAATGATGTTGCTGGAGCAATTCGCGACATCAAAGCGGGAAAGATTGAATTTAAAGTAGATAAAAATGGTAATTTAAACACCGTTTTTGGTAAGATTTCTTTCTCTTTGGAGCATTTAATGGGGAATTTGGCATCTCTTCTAGAAGCGATAGCTAAAGCTCGTCCAGTAAGTGTAAAAGGTAATTTTATTAAGTCAGTTTCTATGTCTAGCACAATGGGGCCAGGTCTTGGAATTGATTATCATGGTGTGCAAGCAGGATAAGGTATGTTAGCGGAAAAAGAGATATTTTTAGAAGAAGTTAAGGGCAAAATAGACCCATCTGTTGGATTTATTTTAGCTAGCTATCGTGGTATTAATGCAAATGCTTTCGCTGGGTTTCGAAATAGATTAGTCGAGACAGGTGGAGACTTTTTTGTAATGAAGAAAAGAGTTTTTGTGAAGGCGGCTAAGGATTTAAACTTAGTTTATAATGTTAAGGAGTTAAATGGTCATGTAGGTCTTGCTTTTTCGAAAGACAATTTCCTTAAAATGACTAAGGAGCTCTACGCTTTCAAAAAAGAGTTCGTGAATACACTAGATGTATTGGGGGGCCATTTTGAGGGCAAAAAATGTTCGGCAGAAGAGGTAGAGCAGATTTCTGCGCTTCCAACACAAGACGAAATGCGTGCGCAATTCTTAGGATTGCTAGCAGCACCAATGACGCAAACACTAGGAGTGGTCCAAGCTATGCTATGTAGCGTCATTTATTGCTTGGATAATAAAGCTAAAAAAGAATGAATTTAAACTTAAAGAGGTAAAACCGTGAGTCAACAACTTGATCAGATTGTAGAAACATTAAGCCAACTTACCGTGCTTGATCTAGCTAACTTGAAAAAATTACTAGAAGAAAAATGGGGCGTGCAAGCAGCGGCAGCAGCTGTAGCAATGCCAATGGCAGCAGCAGCAGCGGCAGCGCCAGCAGCAGAAGAGTCAACAGAATTTAATGTTTACTTGAAAGAAATTCCAGCTGACAAAAAAATCAGCATAATTAAAGCTGTTCGTGAAGCAACAGGTCTTGGCCTAGGCGAAGCGAAAGCTTTTGTTGAAGCAGGAGATGCTACTAAGCCAGTAAAAGAAAAAATCAAGAAAACTGACGCTGAAGAGCTTAAGAAGAAGCTTGAAGAAGCTGGTGCTAAAGTAGAAGTAAAAGGCATGTAAGACATATTTGTCTTCGGTTTTATAATTAGAGCAGGAAGTTCCTTGTTGTGAGGACTTTCTGTTCTTTTGGTTTAGTTAACAATCTTTGCTTTAGAGGGGACAGTATGTTGAAAAGACCACCTAATCGGGTGAGTTTCAAGAAGCGTGAAGAAATCATTGATCTTCCTAACTTAATTGAAGTTCAGGTAAAGTCTTATAGAGACTTTTTACAAGCGGAAAAATTTCCACATGAGAGAGAAAACGTCGGAGTCGAAGAGGTATTTCGAGAAGTTTTCCCAGTTAAAAGTTTTGATGAAAAAATCATACTAGAATATCTCTCTTACAATTTGGGTGTGCCAAAATATACTCCTGAAGAGTGCATCAGAAGAGGTATTACGTATAATGCAGCATTAAAAGCCAAATTCAAACTCACTGATGAAACGGGTATTAAAGAAGAAGAAGTTTACATGGGTACTTTGCCTCTCATGACTGAGAGAGGTACGTTTGTTATTAATGGTGCTGAAAGAGTTATAGTTTCTCAACTCCATAGATCTCCTGGTATTTGCTTCGAAGAAGAGAAACATCCAAAAGGAAACACTCTCTATTCGTTCCGAATCATTCCTTATAGAGGCAGTTGGTTAGAAGCGGCATTTGATATTAATGACCTTATTTATGTTTATGTTGATAAGAAAAAGAGAAGAAGAAAAGTTTTAGCTACCTCTTTCATTAGAACTCTGGGATACTCCACAGATGCAGATATCATTGAAGAGTTTTTTAGCACACGTAAAATTAAAGTAAAATCTGACAAAGATTTTGCTAAAATCGTAGGAAAAATTCTCGCAGAAGATGTTGTTGATGAAGAAAATGGCATAGTTTATGGAAAAGCTTCTGAAAAGTTAACAACTGCAATGCTCAAGCGTATCCTTGATGCAGATATTCCGATGATCCGCGTTGCTGAAGATGCAGATGAGACTAGTCCTATTATCAGAATGCTTGCGAAAGATCCCACAGACTCTTATGAATCTGCATTGAAAGATGTTTATAGAAAAATGAGACCGGGCGAACCTGCAACTCTTTCAAATGCTAGATCTTTGATTATGAGGCTATTTTTCGATCCTAAACGTTATAATTTAGGAAAAGTTGGAAGATATAAGCTTAATAAAAAATTAAATTTAGAACTTTCCGATGAAATATTAAATCAAGTGGTTCTTCGTAAAGAAGATATTGTTCAAGCTATTAAATATGTGATTCGTCTTCGTCAGGGTGATGAGAATGCTCAGATCGATGACATTGATCATTTGGCAAACAGACGAGTTAGATCTGTTGGTGAGCTTGTTCAAAATCAGTGCAGAATTGGTTTTGTAAGAATGGAAAAAATTATCAAGGAGCGCTTAAATCTTTTTGATTTTGCTTCTGATACGTTAACTCCAGGAAAGGTAATCTCTGCAAAGGGCTTCCAATCTGTTATTAAAGATTTCTTTGGAAGATCACAGTTGTCACAGTTTATGGATCAAACCAATCCAGTTGCAGAACTTACTCACAAGAGAAGACTCTCTTCTTTAGGGCCCGGCGGCTTGAATAGAGAGAGAGCAGGATTTGAAGTACGAGACGTTCACTCTAGCCACTACGGTAGAGTCTGTCCTATTGAAACTCCTGAAGGACCGAACATTGGATTGATTGTTTCCCTTTCAACATTTGCGAAGATAAATGAATTTGGATTCATCGAAACACCTTATCGTATTGTAAAAGAGGGTGTTGTGACTGAAGAGATTGAGTATATGACAGCCGATCAAGAAGAGAGATGTGTCATAGCTCAGGCTTCTGCTCCTTTGGACGAATTTAATATGTTTAAAGAAGATGTTACATGGGCAAGATTTAATGCAGAATCTTTGAAAATCGATTCCAGCAAGATTACCCACATGGACGTCTCTCCAAAACAGCTCGTATCTATTGTAACAGGGCTTATTCCGTTTCTTGAGCACGATGATGCTAACAGGGCTCTTATGGGTTCTAACATGCAACGTCAAGCGGTGCCACTACTCAAAACCGATTCCCCAATCGTAGGAACAGGTGTTGAGATGAGAGCTGCAAAAGACTCAGGAGCAGTAATTATTGTCGAAGAAGATGGAACTGTTGAGTATGTTGACGGATTCCAAATCATAGTAGCGCTCAAAGCGAATCCGCTAATGAAGAAAACTTACGTCTTGAAGAAATTTATGAGAACCAATGCTGGTACTTGTCTTAACCAGACACCGCTTGTTAACGTGGGTGATGTTGTTAAGGCAGGAGATATTATCGCAGATGGTCCTTCTACAGATCGTGGGGAAGTTGCTCTAGGTAAAAACGTCGTTGTAGCGTTTATGCCATGGTGCGGGTATAACTATGAAGATGCGATTATCATTTCTGAGAAGTTGATTCGAGAAGATTATTACACCTCTATTTATCTTGAAGAGTTTGAGTTAACAGCTCGAGACACAAAGCTCGGAAAAGAAGAGATTACAAAAGATATTCCTAATGTATCAGAAGAGGCATTAAGAAATCTGGGTGAGGATGGTATCGTTCGGATCGGAGCACACGTGAAACCAGGAGATATCTTGGTTGGAAAAATTACTCCGAAATCAGAGACTGAGCTTTCTCCAGAAGAGCGTCTATTGAGAGCTATTTTTGGCGAAAAAGCAGCTGATGTTAAGGATGCCTCTCTTGTTGCACCTCCTGGAACAGAAGGTTTCGTAATGGATGTTAAGGTGTTCAGCCGTAGAGATCGTTTGTCGAAAACAGATGATGAAATGGTAGAGGAACGCTCAAAAGTTCAAGATGTTCAAAATGAATTCAAAGAGAAAGAAGATGAATTACAGCTTGAACTTCATGAAAAATTAGGAGCGCTTCTCCTTGATGATGTAGCCCCAGCATCGATTCTCCATAGAAAGACTGGTAACATTCTTTTAAAAGACGGGGATGAGGTTACTCAAGAAATTCTAGAGACTATCGAGCAAGAGAATTTAGAAGATTTGATTATTCCTGCATGTGAAGCTTATGACTCAATGAAAGAGATTTTAATTGAACATAAAAAAGCTTTGGCGATGCTGGAATCTCAGTATAAGTCAGAGACTGAATTCATTCGAAAAGGCGATGTTGAGCTCGATGCTGGCGTTATCCGTCAGGTTAAAGTTTACATTGCAACAAAGAGAAAGTTGCAAGTGGGCGATAAGATGGCTGGACGTCACGGTAATAAAGGGGTGGTTTCAAAACTCGTTCCTGTTGCTGATATGCCGTATCTTGAAAATGGAGAAACAGTTGAGATCATTTTAAATCCGCTTGGGGTGCCATCTAGGATGAACTTGGGTCAAATGCTTGAGACTCACCTTGGATATGCCGCTAGAAAAACGGGCGTTTATGTGAAGAGCCCTGTATTTGAAGGATTTGCTGAATCTGAAATCTGGAAGATGATGGAGAAAGCTGGTCTTCGTAAAGACGGTAAATCTTACTTATATGATGGTAGAACTGGAGAACGGTTCGACAATCCTATCGTTGTGGGTATTATTTACATGCTTAAACTATCACACCTTGTTGATGATAAGATACATGCGCGTGCTATTGGTCCATATTCACTTGTAACTCAACAACCTCTTGGCGGTAAAGCTCAGCAGGGTGGTCAGAGATTCGGGGAGATGGAAGTTTGGGCGCTTGAAGCATACGGTGCTGCGAATTTACTCCAGGAAATGTTGACTGTAAAATCAGACGATGTGGCCGGAAGAACTCGTATCTATGAGTCGATCGTGAAAGGGGAAAACACGCTGAAAGCGGGAACTCCTGAATCGTTCAATGTGCTTATTAAAGAGATGCAAGGGCTTTGCCTTGATATAACAGCAGAAACAGTTTTAGAAAGTTAAATTTTAATCCTCTTTTGGAGAGTTTTAATGTCAGATATAGAGCAGCATGAAGAAGAGTTTCAGACCAAATATTTTGAAAGCATCGCAATCAGAATCGCTTCCGACGATGTGATTCGAGATAATTGGTCTAGAGGTGAAATAAAAAAACCCGAAACTATTAACTATAGAACATTTAAGCCTGAAAAGGGCGGTTTGTTTTGCGAGAAGATTTTCGGTCCCATGAAGGACTGGGAGTGTGCTTGCGGTAAGTATAAAAAAATCAAACACAAGGGAATTGTTTGTGACCGTTGTGGCGTTGAAGTTACTCTTTCTAAAGTAAGACGTCAAAGAATGGCCCATATCGATCTAGCGGTTCCTGTTGTACATATTTGGTTTTTTAAGACCCAACCTTCTCGTATTGGAAATATTTTAGGGATGTCCTCTGGAGATTTAGAGAGGGTGATTTACTACGAAGAATATGTCGTAGTAGATCCAGGTAGAACCACGTTAGATAAAAAGCAGCTCCTCAACGATGTTGAGCTAAGAGAAGCTCAAGAAAAATGGGGTCCTGACGCTTTTAAGGCGATGATGGGTGGCGAAGCTGTAAAACTTCTTCTGGCAACAGAAGATATGCAGGCTACTATTGTCGAGTTAAAGGATAAACTTCGTAAGACAAAATCAATTCAAGCTAGGATGAAGCTTGCGAAACGTTTGAAAATTATCGAAAGTTTCGTTGGTTCAAACAACAAGCCTGAGTGGATGGTAATGCATGCTGCGCCGGTTATTCCTCCAGATTTAAGACCACTTGTTCCTCTTGATGGAGGTAGATTTGCTACTTCTGACTTGAATGATTTGTATAGAAGGGTGATTAACCGTAACAATCGTCTAAAAGCGATTTTAAAGTTAAAAACTCCTGATGTGATTATTAGAAACGAAAAAAGGATGTTGCAAGAGGCAGTAGATGCTCTTTTTGATAACGGTCGTCACGGTCATCCAGTAATGGGAGCCGGCAATAGGCCTCTAAAATCACTTTCAGAAATGTTAAAAGGTAAACAGGGACGATTTAGACAAAATCTTCTCGGTAAGAGGGTTGACTACTCAGGACGTTCTGTAATTGTTGTTGGACCAGAATTGAAGTTTAATCAGTGTGGTCTGCCTAAAAAAATGGCGCTTGAGTTATTTGAACCATTTATTGTGAAGAGACTAAAAGATCAGGGATTTGTTTATACAATCCGATCAGCTAAGAAGATGATTCAAAGAGCTGACCCCCAAGTTTGGGATGTTCTTGAAGAAATTATTAAAGGTCATCCAGTTCTCTTGAACAGGGCGCCGACTCTTCATAGATTGGGATTGCAAGCCTTTGAGCCAGTTCTGATAGAAGGAAAAGCGATCAGGATTCATCCTCTTGTTTGTACAGCGTTCAACGCCGACTTTGACGGTGACCAGATGGCTGTTCACGTCCCTCTTTCAATAGAAGCGCAAATTGAAGCTAAAACTCTTATGATGGCACCTGATAATATATTCTTGCCCTCATCTGGTAAACCAGTAGCAATTCCTAGCCAGGACATGATTTTAGGTCTCTATTATCTCATGTTTGATCCAATCTTTATTCGCGAGGAGACAGGTGGGCATACTAAGATATTTGGTTCTTCAGAAGAGGTTGTGTTAGCAATGTCTGCTTCTGGAAGCTACAATTGGAGAGATGCTCCTCTAAAAGAGGGCGAGCGAAAAGATGATCTTGGGCGCGGAATTCGTATCCATGAAAAAATCAAGGTCGTGATTGACGGCGCAATTATTGAAACTACCCCAGGTAGAGTTCTTTTCAATACTATTGTACCTAAAGAGCTTGGGTTCCAAAACTACTCTTTGCGTAAAAAGACATTAGGAGAGTTGATTCTAAGAATCTACAAAACTGTAGGACTTGAGAAAACTGTACAATTCTTAGATAACATCAAAGATATCGGGTTTGAACAAGCAACTAGATCTGGAATTTCCATGGGCGTTGCTGACATTATCATTCCTGATTCTAAGAAGGCTTTGATTGCAGATGCTGATAAAAAAGCAAGTCTTGTTGTTAAGCAGTATGAGGATGGGGTTATTACAGAAGGTGAGCGTAAGTCTAAAATTATTTCAATTTGGACGGAAGTTACCGAAACTCTATCAGATACGCTTTATAGCAATATTATGAAGCCCTCTGCCAATAAAGATTTAAATCCTCTCTATCTAATGATCGATTCAGGAGCGCGGGGTAATAAGTCTCAGCTAAGACAGCTTGGGGCTTTAAGAGGTCTTATGGCTAAGCCTTCTGGCGAGATTATTGAAAACCCAATTACCTCCAATTTCCGTGAAGGATTGAGTGTTCTTGAATACTTTATCTCTTCTCACGGAGCTAGGAAGGGTCTTGCTGATACGGCGCTTAAAACAGCTGACTCTGGTTATTTAACTAGAAGACTTGTTGACGTATCCCAAGATGTCCTTGTTAACGAGGAAGATTGTGGAACTCTAAATGGTATTGAGATTGCCCCAATCAAACAGGGTCAGGAAGAGCTTTTTGCTTTGAAAGATCGTATTATTGCAAGAACAGTTTGTGATGATATCTACATGCCAGGCGACAGAACTAAGTTGCTTGCAAAAGCTGGAGATATTTTAACAGTTGAACAAGCGTTAGCAATTGATGATGCGGGTATTGAAAGTATAAGAATTCGTTCTGCTCTTACTTGTGAGACTCCAAGAGGGATTTGCGCTAAATGTTATGGCGCGAACCTTGCAAACGGTAGAAAAGTTGCCCTCGGTGAAGCTGTAGGTATTATAGCAGCCCAATCGATCGGGGAACCTGGAACGCAGCTTACTATGAGAACGTTCCACTTGGGAGGTATTGCTTCTTCTAACGTCAATCCAGAGATCGATTCTGACTACGAAGGTCTCTTGATTTATCAAGATGTTAGAACTGTTTGGGACGATGAAGAAAAAGTTTGGCTAGTTCTTAATAAGAACGGAGCTCTCCATATCGTAAAAGATGATGGAAGAAGCCTTGCTGAATACAAAAGGCTCCTATCAACGAAGTCTATTGAGCCGTTGAAGTCTTTTGCTGTTGAGCTTGGAACTCAAATTTTCATCGAAGATGGAGCTAAAGTTCAAAAAAATGATAGGATTGCAAGACTTGAGCAATATAGCTATCCAATCATTTGCGAAAAATCAGGTTATGTAAAATATGAAGACTTGGTGGAAGGAATTTCAACACAAAAAACTGTCAATAAGCAGACAGGACAAACAGAAGTTGTTGTAAAACAACATCGTGGTGCTGAACTTCACCCACAAATGATCATGTACAAAGACTCTGATTATGCTGAAGTAGTTGGTTCTTATCCAATTCCTTCTGGCGCTCACCTTTCAGTAGATGATGGCGCGTTTGTTAAGGCTGGTAAGCAGCTTGCACGTCTTCCAAAAGGCGCTGTAAAAACAAAAGATATCACCGGTGGTCTTCCAAGGGTTGCTGAGCTTTTCGAAGCTAGAAAACCAAAAGACGTTGCTGAAATTGCAAAAATTGATGGTGTCATTGAGTTTAAAGGCGTCCAGAAGAGCAAGAGAATTGTTGTAGTACGAGATGAAGAGACTGGAATGGAAGAAGAACACTTGATTCCTCTTACAAAACACTTAATTGTGCAGCGTGGAGATCATGTTGAGAAAGGACAGCAACTTACAGAAGGTCTCGTAAAACTTCAAGAAATTCTTGAAATTTGCGGAGTTAGAGAACTTCAGAAGTATCTTGTAAACCAAGTTCAAGAAGTTTACCGTCTTCAAGGGGTTGATATTAACGATAAGCATATTGAAATTATTGTACGTCAAATGCTTCAAAAAGTTCGTATCACAGATCCAGGAGATACAGTCTTCTTGTATGGTGAGGATATTGATAAGAAAGCGTTCCACTTACAAAACAAAAAAGTTATTGAAGAGGGTGGAAGACCTGCAGGAGCAGCTCCAGTATTGCTTGGTATTACAAAAGCATCGCTTGGAACTGAGTCTTACTTCTCTGCTGCATCATTCCAGGAGACTACAAGAGTCTTGACAGATGCTGCTTGCGAAGGAAAAGTAGACTACTTGCTCGATTTCAAATCAAATATTATCACAGGGCAACAAATGCCTTCAGGTACCGGACATAAGAGATATTTCCGAAGATTGAAGAAGAATATTGAGCAAGAGCAAGAGAATTTCCTTGAGTTCTCATTCGAAGATGAGGTTGAGGAAGAGTTGCTTTTGAAGAAATAAAGTAAGGAGGTATATGAGATTGTTACGATTCAAATCATTTTCCATTGTAACCATCTTTTCATCTGGAGTTCTTTTTTCAGGTGAGCCTCCTGTAAGTGAAGAGGTTAAACCTCCCCAAGCTTTGGCTGGGGAGGTTCAAACCCCTCCAACAGTCGTTCAGGCGATGGAGAGTGTTCCAACCGTAAGTTCTAAAAAAGATGTTGATAGAGCAACAGATATCTTTCTAAAAGGGGGATTCTGTGTTATCTCAGGTGTCTTGTTTTTAGCCGGCCTTTTGATTGTTAAGTCAAATAGTGGTTCCAAGGTACATAAAGAAAGTTAAGAGATCGCCTCACAAGCTTTTTATAACGCTAAAAGAAGCTAAGTTAAGTTTCTTATTCAGGCTATAAAGATTTCCTTGCTACGATCTCATTTTTAGCTCACCATAAATAGCAAGTTTTGGCATGATAAAGTGAAAAGAGAGGTGGCTATGTCTAAAAATAAGTATGATGGATTAGGTCAATATACTGTAATTGTGGCAGATACAGGCGATATTGAGGCTATTAGAAAGCATAAGCCACAAGATGCAACCACCAATCCCTCCCTCCTATTTAAAGCTGCCGGTATGCCAGAGTACGCCCATTTGGTTAAAGATGCCGTTGACTGGGCAAAATCACATGCTACTCATAAAGAAAATCTTATAGAGAAAGTGATTGTAAAGCTCTTTGTCAATTTTGGCGCAGAGATCTTGAAAATTGTCCCTGGAAGGGTCTCTACCGAAGTTGATGCTAGACTCTCCTTTGATATTGAAGGAAGTTTAAAAAGAGCCAGAGAGTACATTGCCTTGTATGAAGAAAAGGGGATTGGAAAAGAGAGGGTTCTTATTAAGCTAGCCTCCACCTGGGAGGGGATAAAAACTGCTGAAATCCTTGAGAAAGAGGGGATTCACTGCAATATGACCCTTATGTTTAATCTTGCTCAAGCAATTGGTGCTGCAGAAGCTGGAGCTACTCTCATATCTCCTTTTGTAGGAAGAATTTATGACTGGCAAAAACAGAAGGAAAATAAAGAGATCTCTGTTTCGGAAGATATGGGGGTTAAATCAGTTACATCGATTTTTCACTATTATAAAAAATTTGGTTACAAAACTCAAATTATGGGAGCATCTTTTAGAAGCATGAATCAAATTCTAGCCCTCTCTGGCTGCGATCTGCTGACAATCGCTCCGAACTTGCTCGATGAGCTCAAACAAGCGACAGGAGAAGTTTCGCAAGCCCTTAAAGCAAGCGATTCAAACCAGTTTGCTATTAAGAAAATCTCGATAGATGAAAAGGCTTTTCGGCTTGCTTTATGCATGGATGAAATGGCCTCAGATAAACTCTATGACGGAATTCGCGGCTTTGCAAGAGATACAGTTAAGCTCGAAACCCTTATAGCGGAAACCTATAACTTAAAGGGATCTAGCTCATCCAAGACCCTTTAAACCCGGTCACTTCTAAATAGGATGCGCTCTAAAAATTTACTATTTAAACCCTGCCTTTTACTTATTCACTCGGCACTTTGGGCGAATAAGTAGAGGCCGCGTTTTAAGCATGAGGCACGTTTGAACCTCAAAGGTTAGCTTGTAGTCTTGGCTTCTAAAGATCTTTAAATTTGACGTTCTATGTGGTTGGGGTAGTAGTGGTGGGTGGAGTTGTGGAGTTGGGGATAAAGCCGGAGATGAGCATGCTGGCAATAGCTAGAAAAATGCCCCACATCACCATGCCTGTGGCTACTTTTTTCTGATCGCTGTCGCTGAGTTCCCAAGAGTATTCATCTTTATAGGAGCTATCTTCCACAAAAGCAGAAAGTGTTAGAGGGTGGAAAATGAATGCAACTACAGTGATAATTAGGGTAATCTGTTTTTTCATAAACACTCTTCCGTTTTTTTCTTTTTAGCGGGAATGTTTTTTTTCGGCTAGAAGTAAATTTTTCTTCGGTTTTTATTATGAGGTCGGTAGAATGAATGAAAATGTTCCGAGCAAGAGGGGAAAAGCTATGCCTTTAGAGACTGCAGATAATAAAGTAAAAGAAATTTGTGCGATACTCCGCAAAGAGACTCTTGAACCAGCTCAGACTGAGGCTAAAACAATTGTAGAAACAGCTCTTAAGGAGGCTGCCGAAATTGTCTTAAAAGCAAAAGAAGAGGCGGCTAAGGTTTTAGAAGAGGGTAAGTTGGAACTCGCTAAGGAATTAAGGGTTCACGAAGGATCGATTCAGCTTGCGATACGACAAGGAATTTCGTCTCTTAGACAAGGGATCGAAAAGATGTTTTCTGATGAATTAAATTCTGAAGTTGAACGGGTTATGGGTGGACAAGATGCTGTAGCGAGCGCGGTAGCCGTCATTTTATCGCTAATTGAAAAAGAAGGGCTGGGGGTCAATTTGGATGTCCTTCTTCCTAAACATGTTGATATTAATGCGATCTGTGAAACATTAAGAGGGAATCTAGGAGAGAAGCTTAAAAAATCTGCCCTGTTAGTGCCTGAGGTTAAAGGGGGCGTTGAGCTCCGCTTAAAAGATAAGAAAATGTCGATTGATTTAACAGATAGAGCTGTCGAGGAGCTTTTGGCTTCTTATGTAACGCATGAGCTTCGAGCAAAAATCTTTAGTGATAAATAATGAGCAAATTTTTTATTTATGGAATTCTTCCTCCGCTTGATTTTGGTACAAGGCCCGATATAACAAGTCGAGAATTGTATGAGCTTTTGGAGTTAAATCTCTCTCCACTAGAATTGAAAAAAATTCGAGTTCTTAAATTATGGATAGATATCTCAAATTTATTTGCCCTTTTTAATGATCACAAATTTGATCAAAGAGGGAATTATTCTAAAAGCACAATTAAGGCAATGATTGCTAATGAAGAAGATTTGCCAGACTATGTTTTTGAATTTTATCGCGATTATGAAAATGATGGGGAAAGAAGAAAGTTTTTTCCGAAACTGATCTCTCGCTATTTTCAAGAGGAGAAAACGAGCTCTAGCGGTTATCTATCTGAATTTCTATCGTTTGAGCACGATGTTAGGCTTTTGCTGGCAGGGTTTAGGGCAAAAAACTCTAAAGTCGATTTAGCAAAAGAGTTACAGTTTGCAGATCAGAGCGATCCTATTGTCTCTGCCGTTTTGATGCAAGTGAATAGCTCAGGAAAATTCCAATTTCCGGCTGAGTATGAGGATTTAGAAAAAGTGGTAGAAGAAGCGGAGGGGAGTCCTCTAAAGCAGTACGAAGGAATCGCTAACTATCGGTTTCAGTTCTATATAAAATATTTTAACAGTCATGTGTTTTCCCTTGAAGGTGTTTTGGGCTATATGGTAGCTCTCTGGATTTTAGAGGATTTTTTTGCGCTAAACAAAGAAGAAGGGGAAAGCTATTTAAGTAACATTGTGGAGAGAGGAAATGTCTCGTAATATCAAAGCTACAGGAAAGGTAGTATCAGCATTAGGAAATTTGTTAAAGGTCGAATTTGATGGAGAGATTCTGCAGGGTGAAATCGGATTTATCCAGTTAGAAAATGAGTCATTGAAATGTGAAGTAATTGAGATTGATGGCAAAGTAGCTAAAGTTCAGGTTTTTGAAGATACGAGAGGTGTAAAGCTTGGAACAAAAGTGCTCTTTACAAAGTTTCAGTTAGAAATTGAATTAGGCCCCGGCCTACTTGCTCAAATATTCGATGGATTGCAAACTCCCCTTGAAGAGCTTGCCGATATATCAGGCCTTTTTCTCCCAAGAGGGGTCCAAATTGAGTCCCTTGACCGAGTGAAGCGCTGGGATTTTAAACCTGTAGCGAAATTGGGTGAGTTTTTAAGGCGGGGTGACACGATTGGGACAGTCCAAGAGTCTCATTTTACCCACAACATTATGCTCCCTTTTGCAATGTATGGAAAATATGAGCTCACTTGGGTGAAGTCTCCAGGCAGCTACCCGGTTGATACGGTTATTGCAAAAGTCTCGGATGAGAAAGGGAAAGAGATTGAATTGACAATGGTGCAAAAATGGCCGGTCAAATTTCCCCTTATGCAAGGTACGAGAAAAAAGGCAACAAAGGCTCTAATCACAGGGATTCGTATCATCGATACAATGGTTCCCTTGATAAAAGGGGGGTCAGGTGGAACTCCAGGTCCTTTTGGTGCAGGAAAAACTGTAACTCAGCAGCTCATTTCGAAATACTCAAACGTTGATATTGTAGTTATTGCTGCATGCGGAGAGAGGGCAGGTGAGGTTGTAGAGACTCTTAAGACCTTCCCGACCCTTACAGATGTTCACTCTAGCGAACCCCTCATGAATCGTACTTGCATTATTTGCAATACCTCATCGATGCCAGTTGCAGCTAGGGAAGCCTCTGTATATGTAGGCGTTACGATAGCTGAATACTACCGTCAAATGGGACTTGATGTCCTTCTTTTGGCCGATTCGACCTCAAGATGGGCTCAAGCGATGCGTGAAATGTCTGGAAGATTGGAAGAAATTCCTGGCGATGAGGCATTTCCTGCTTACCTGGCTTCAAGAATTGCTGCCTTTTATGAAAGAGCTGGAGTGATAGAACTCCAAAATGGAAAAGAGGGTTCTGTTACAATTATCGGTGCAGTCTCACCCGCAGGGGGGAACTTTAGCGAGCCTGTTACGCAGGCTACCATGAATGTTGTAGGCGCCTTTATATGCCTCTCTCGGGAGTTTTCAGACAAACGTATTTATCCTGCAATCGATCCTCTATTTTCTTGGTCTAAGTATTTGGAAGACTTTAGCAATATGATTAAAGCAGAAGTGACTCATTGGAAAAAATGGGTCGAAAGGGCAAGATCGATTTTAAAAGATGGGGATGAAATCGGCAGAAGGATGGAGGTTGTCGGCCAAGAAGGGATTAGCATTGATGATATGGTTACCTATCTTAAGTCTGAACTCTTTTCCTTTTGTTACTTGCAACAAAACGCCTTTGATAAAGAGGATGCTTATTGTTCTTTGGAGCAGCAAAAAGTGCAGTTTCAATTGATGAACCAAATTTTTGAAAGGGAGTATGAGTTTGATTCACACGATTCTGCTAGAGCCTATTTCCTTGAAACTCAGACCAAGGTAAAAAACTTGAATTTCTTGAATTTTGAATCAGTTGCCTATAAAAAATTGTTACAGACTCTCCAAGAAGAGTTAGATAAACGGCATGTAATGGGTGGGGTATAGATGCAGAAATATTACGAAGAGATCACAGAGATTGATAACAGCACATTTGTGGTTCATGCTGAGGATGTTGCTATAGGTGAAATGGTTCGTGTCGATAAGTATGATGGCACAAAGCTTTTTGGTTCTGTCATTAGTTTTGATAAGACGAGAGTGATTATTCAAGCTATGGGCGCAACTAAAGGGCTTTCTACAGGAGATCGGGTTGTCTTTCTTAAGAAGGCAATGACAGTCGTAGTAGGAGATGATGTCTTGGGTAGAATTCTCAATTCAATGGGAGAGCCGATAGATGGAGGGCCTGCTGTTGAAGGGGTAGAGGTAGCTATTGGAACATCGTCGGCAAATCCTGTGAAAAGGGTTTTAGCTCACCGAATGATTCAGACAAATATTCCTATGATTGATCTTTTTAACTGCCTTGTCCAGTCCCAAAAAATTCCGATTTTTTCTGTGGCAGGGGAGCCATACAACCAATTACTCATGCGAATTGCCAACCAAACAGACGCCGATGTAGTATTAATCGGCATTATGGGCGCCCGTTACGACGACTTATACGCCTTTATTGAAAACGCAAAAAAAATGGGATCGCTTGAAAAGACGGCAATTTTTGTCCACAAAGCGACAGATTATCCTGTTGAGTGTCTGTTGATACCAGACATGGTCTTAACAGTTGCTGAGCAATTTGCCCAGCAAGGGAAAAAGGTCCTTGTTTTACTAAGCGATATGACAGCTTTTGCCGACTCTTTAAAGGAGATTGCGATTAGTTTGGAGCAAGTGCCCTCAAATCGGGGCTACCCGGGATCTCTCTATTCTGATCTGGCTTCGAGGTATGAGAAAGCTATTGATATTGAAGGTCTTGGTTCGATCACCATCATTGCCGCAACCACAATGCCCGGAGATGATGTAACTCACCCTGTACCTGACAATACGGGTTATATTACAGAGGGGCAATTTTACTTGCGTAACGGTCGTATTGAAGTGTTTGGATCTCTTTCTCGTTTGAAACAACACGTCATAGGGGGACCTTCAAGTAGAGAAGACCATTCCGCACTCATGAACGCCCTTGTCCGGTTTTATGCAGAGGCATTGAAGGCAAGAGAGCTCTACAGTATGGGATTCAAATTATCCAAGTGGGATGAGAAGTTGATTAAGTATGGAGATCTTTTTGAAGAGAAATTAATGGATTTAGAAGTGAACATACCTCTTTTGGAAGCTCTTGATCTCGGATGGAAAATTCTCTCTGATTGCTTTGAACCCCAGGAAGTTGGTATTAAACAGGATTTGATTGAAAGGTATTGGAAGAAGTAGATAGATGGCCCAAGTAAAGTGCACAAAAATTGAACTTGTAAGGTTAAAGAAGAAGCTTGGTCTTTTTAAAAAATACCTGCCTACCCTTCAGCTTAAAAAGATGCTACTCCAAGCAGAAGTGAATAAAGCAAGAGAGGCAGTTAAGAGGCTTGAAGCAGAGTACAGGTTAGAAAAAGAGAATCTCTCTTCCCATGTCCATCTTTTGAATGATCCGATTATCCAAGAAATTGAAAGGGCATTCGAGATTGAAGAAGTCTTTACCAATATGGAAAATATAGCTGGAATACAAGTTCCTAGTTTAGAAAGGCTTTCATTTAAAGATCCCGAGATGAGTTTTATGAAGACCCCTCTTTGGGTCGATGAAGCGATTCAGAGAATTCGCAGGTTAAAGCATGATTACCAAAAAGTGATCGTCGGAATTGAAAAAAAGGAAATTTTGGAAGGCGAGCTTAGGGTGGTTTCAATACGGGTGAATTTATTCGAGAAGCGCTTGATTCCCGAGCTTGAAAAAGAGATCAGCCAGATTCGAATTTTTTTAGGAGATCAAGAATTGCAAGCAGTTGCATCAGCAAAAGTGTCTAAGGAAAAGTCAATTAAGCGCAGCCTGAAAGAAGAGGTGACTGCATGAGAGTTCCTGTAAAAAAAATACTTTTTATCGGCTCAAAGGAAGTTCATGAGACCTTTTTTGATAGAGCACAAAAAATTGGCTGGTTTGAATTTATCTCAGTAAGCGGTACAAAACCCCATCTTTTTCCTAAGCCGATGGAAGATCTGAAACTTGCGATTAAAATTTTAAAAAAGCAGGCTGTAAAAGAAGATCCTATGCAGGTCGAGCGGCCGAAAGCAAGAGCTACAATAGACAGAATTATTGAGCTCAAAAATGAGATTGAGAAAAAACAAGAGGAAAAGCGACTCTTAGGCGCTGAGATTATAAAAGTCCACCCCCTAGGCGAGTTTGATGTAGACGAGTTTGAATCGCTTAAAAAAGAGACAGGGAAATGGTTTCAGTTTGTTTTCATTCGACATGAGAGGTTAAAGAGAGGGGAAATCCCGGAAGACCTCATATTTATTAAACGAGAGCTTGATTTTGATTATTACCTCTACATTGGAGCTCACAAATTTTCCCATCCTGCATTTACAGAAGTCTATGTTAGAAAATCCCTTAGCCAATTGCTCGAGACCAAGAGAGATTTAGGTGAAGCGATTCACAAGCTAGAAAACGAACTTAGAGGGCTAACTTGTTATCAACACGATTTAGAAGAGTTTTTCCTAGAAGAACTTAGTAGTCTAAATCTAGCCTTTGCAAAAGGGGATGTCGATTACTATAACGAAGAGGGGCTCTTTGTTATTGAAGCTTGGGTTCCCGAGAATCGGACAAATGAGATCAAAGTGTTGACTAAGGGTTTGCCAATTTATCATAGCCAGGTAGCCCAAGAGAGTCACGATGTAGTTCCTACCTATTTAGAAAATACAGGGCTTGCTCGGATTGGTCAAGATCTTGTTGAGATTTATGATACACCCTCAACTAGTGATAAGGATCCCTCCTTATGGGTCGTCTGTTCGTTTGCCCTATTTTTTGGAATGATTGTTTCTGATGCAGGTTACGGCCTGTTATTTTTGCTCGGAGCTCTTTTCTTTAGATACAAACACCCTAATGCAAAAGGGGTTAAGAAGCGGGTCTTGAATTTAGCTCTCATCTTGTCTTGCACCAGTATCCTTTGGGGAACTTTGATTGCCTCATACTTTAGTATAGGGTTTGAGCCGACAAATCCTCTTGCTAAAACCTCGATTTTGTACCACCTTGCTGTCAACAAAATTCAATACCACATGAAGCCAGGTGATGAGACATTTCATGAATGGGTAAAAGAGTACCCAAAAATTGCTGATGCAAAAACTGGCCAAGAAGCTTTAGCGTTAGGTTATAAAGAGGTTAAAGGGACAAAAGATTATAAATTTCTGAGCGAGATGAGCGATTCCCTTCTACTGGAAATTGCCATCCTTGTTGGGATCATCCACATGATGTTTTCTTTTTTACGCAATTTAAAAAGAAATTGGTCAGGGGTGGGTTGGGTGATCACCATGTGGGGGGCATACCTCTATTTTCCTAAAATTGTTGATGCCGTCTCTTTGGTTCAGTGTTTTGGCTTCATGTCTAAATTTAACCTCCTTTTAGCAGGAAAGCAGCTCCTATATGGAGGTCTTGGCATTACCGTTGCCTTGTCATTGATCCAGCAAAAATGGATGGGGCTAATGGTAATTTCAAAGCTTATTGAGGTCTTTTCAGACGTTTTGTCCTATTTGCGTCTCTATGCTCTTGGACTTGCTGGGATGATTATGGCATCGACATTCAATGATATGGGAGCGATGGTTGGTGGAGGTGTTTTAGGCGCTTTAGTCATCTTTTTTGGACATGCGGTAAACATCACTTTAACGATTTCTGCAGGTGTTTTACACGGACTTCGTTTGAATTTCCTAGAATGGTACCACCACTCATTTGAGGGTGGGGGGAGAAAATTTCGCCCATTAAAAGTTTTTATTAAAGAATAAGGAGAAATGGTATGAGTTTTGATATGATTGGACCTGCATTGTCGCTGGCATTTGGCGCTATCGGAGCTTCGATTGGTTGTTCGATTGCAGGGATGACATCGCACGCGGTAATGAGTAGAATTGAAGAGGGGCACGGTAAGTTTATCGGTCTTTCAGCCATTCCAGCATCGCAATTGATCTATGCGTTTATTTTGATGCTGCTTTTAAGGAATAAAATTGAAGCAGGGGTGGTAACTCAATTATCTGCCCTGTTTATCGGTGGCGGGTCAGGATTAGCTATAGGCGTAGCTGCTGTCTATCAAGGGATGTGTTGCTCAACAGCCATACAAGCGACTGCTAAACAACCTTCTGTGTTTGGAAAAACCTTAGTTGCAATCGGTGTTGTAGAATCATTTGCCCTCTTTGCGATGGTTTTTGCCTTGCTATTAATGTAAAATCCAGCGATAGATATACTCATGACAAGAGAAGAATGCGATACGATGGGTGTTGTGCAAGTCCCTAAAGATAAGCTTTGGGGAGCACAAACCCAGCGTTCTAGAGAAAACTTTTGTGTCGGAACGGAATTGATCCCGTTAGATCTTATTCACTCTCTGGCTCTTGTGAAAAAAGCATCCGCAGTAGTCAATACAGAGCTTGGCTTGCTTTCTGAAGAGAAGAGAGATTTGATATTGAAAGCTGCTGATCAAATCATTGAAGGTCATCTAAATGACCATTTTCCCCTGGTTGTCTGGCAGACAGGCTCAGGGACTCAAACTAATATGAATGTCAACGAAGTGATTGCAAATTATGCGAATCGTGAGGTAGGAAAAAAGCTGATCCATCCCAATGACGATGTTAATAAAAGCCAATCCTCTAATGATGCCATTCCCACAGCAATTACAATAGCAACTTGCACCCAAGTAAAAAATAGACTCATCCCTGCTTTGACCTACTTTGCAAAAGTTCTCTCTATAAAAGTAGAAGAGTTTAAAGGGATAGCTAAGTGTGGTAGAACCCATTTAATGGATGCAACTCCACTCACATTAGGCCAGGAATTTTCCGCATATCTTACCCAAATTCAAAATATAATCAGGGATTTAGAGGCAGTTCTTCCCAGAGCAAGTGAAATTGCGTTGGGTGGTACTGCCGTTGGAACAGGGCTTAATACCCACCCTGAATATGCTCAAAAAGTTGCAAGGGAAATTGCAAAATTGACACGCTTTCCATTCACCTCTGCACCCAATAAATTTGAAGCGCTCGCAACGATGGATGGGCTAGTCACTCTAAGTGGAGTTCTCAAAACATGCGCAGTCACTTATATGAAAATCGCAAATGATATCAGGCTTTTAGGGTCAGGACCAAGATGCGGGTTGGGGGAAATAACGCTCCCAGAAAATGAACCTGGCTCCTCGATCATGCCTGGAAAAGTGAATCCTACTCAATGTGAAATGATGACCCAAGTTGCGGTTCAAGTGATGGGAAATGATGCTGCTATCGGTATTGCAGGGGCATCGGGTCACCTTCAACTCAATGTCTTTCGTCCAGTTTTAGCCTACAATCTTCTCCAATCGATCAGGCTTCTTTCAGATGCTGCAAACAATTTTGTCGATAAATGCCTTATAGATATTAAACCCAATCATGAGCAAATCCGTTGGTATTTAGAAAATTCGCTCATGCTTGTCACCGCACTGAATCCCCATATTGGTTATGACAATGCAGCAAAAATCGCAAAGTACGCTTTTGAAAAAAATCTTACCCTAAAAGGTGCTTCACTTGCCCTTGGGCTTTTGACCGAAGTCGAATTCGACCTCTGGGTCGACCCCGCTAGAATGCTCGGCTCTTGAAGGGGGGAGTTCTACAACCGTTGCAAGAACTCGGTGATCGGAGTATACGAGTTTTTGACCTGGAAAATCAACACATTGGTAGTTGTCGTCTTGGTGAACGGTAGTAAGAATGTCTATGATGGAGTTATTTCTTACAGCCATAACGTGATCTAAATTTGAAGGGTCTGTCTGTTGTTTTAGGTTTCCTTGAAATGTAAAAGGATTTCTCGGATCTTGATAACCTTTGTTAAAGCTTGTCTCTAAATTAAGTGAAACATACTCTTCATCATTTAGATTAAGATCCCCCGTGACTACCGTAGCCAAATGCTCAGATTGTGCATCGAGCGCTTTGGCTCTTATAAGATCCATTTCCAGCCTTCTTGCTCCACATTCTTCTAAGGTTGGGTGTTGAGCGGTTTCTGAGTGTTGTAGATGGGTCGTGATGATTCTAGCAAACGGAGCTTTCCTACTTGCTAAGGAAAAGGTGAAAAAGCCTTTAGAAGAAAATTTGGAGACCCCAAGGAGGGTATCTTTAGGAAAAGGGGTAAATTCTGGGTCTACAATTTTATATTTACTTGCTACCATCAGTCCAGAGGAGACACCGAGAGCTCTAGAACCAATATTAAAATATCCAAAATGATAACCAGCCTCTTTAAGTCTTTCCGAAATTAAAAATGCCGCTTTTGTATCAAACGTTTCATAAAGACAGACAACATCTGAATCCTTAAGAAGGATATTACGTACGATTCCGTCAATTCTATATTTCCACGGGGGGAGATTTTCCCCAATCGCGAAGCCTGCCACCATACAGCAAACATTCCAAGACGACATGGTAAAGGCCCGTTGACATGGAAGTTCTTTAGCATGAGGTCCACTCCATGATAGAAAAGGCTTCTCTTGAAGCTGATTTCCGATGCATCTGAGTAGAGCCCCTGGAACGGTTGTTAGAAGTGCTAGGGCAGTTAGAAAAATCGCTTTTATTAGTAATAGTGTATTACGTCCTTTATTTAGATACCACTTGGAGTCAGGGTGCATGAATTGAGTAACAGAGGTGAGGGCGTAAGCCTCGTGTGCTTTGCATAGAGGGTCTGTTAAGAGTGAAGCCAAGCGAAAACAAGCTGTAGCTAAAGTAGGGGATGTCACCATAATCTAAACTCCTTAACTGATTTAGCATCAATAATACAGGAATATGGAATAAATATCTAGATGGGGATGATTTAAAATTTTTGATATCTAATAACTAGTGAATAATCTCTGTCCAGAGCTGATGCTCCCATTTGTCAAGAATATGATTGTCTTTGTCTAAAAGAAGTGCTTGATAAGCGAAGAAACCCTGTTTTTCGTTAAATTTTTCATTGATTAAAGGAAATGAGACTGCCCCAATCAGATTTGAAACAGGATATTCGAGGGTCTCTTCTGTGAAATCCTTATAAATAACGGAGAGTGTGATGTGGAGATCTTTAGGTTTCAAAGAGGGGGGGAGGAGCCAGCTAACATACAATTTTTCCCCTTTTGGTGGGCGAGATTGCTCTGGATCAGGACTCCTTGCAAACGTACTTGCCAGAGTTGTCTTGTCTACAACTGCCCTTGAAACGCCCAGGTAGTGTTGGGGGCCGCATGAGATGCATAGAAGAGAAAAAACTAAGCTATAACAAAACGATTTCATCCCTTATACTATACCCAAGGCCCGATTTTTATGGTTATAAAAAGTGTACTAGCGATAATTTTTCTTGAAGAGAGTGTTCTCTTAATCAAAAGACGCGATGTTCCCGTCTGGGTTCTCCCTGGAGGGGGAATCGAAGAAGGGGAGAGTGGAGAAGATGCAATTATTCGTGAATGCAAAGAAGAGATAGGAGTTCAAGTAGAAGTGGTAAGACTTGTTGCTACCTACACGGGAGGCTTTTTCATTAAACCTGTCTACCTCTTTGAATGCAAAGTTGTAACAGGATTGATCTTCCCAGGAATCGAGGCAAAAGAGGCAAGCTATTTCCCCCTTACAAATCTTCCCAAACAAATCCCTCCCCCCTTTGAAGAATTCATCCAAGACGCCCGAAAACACCTGCCCCCATTTGAGCGGAGAATCACCTCCATCACAATCCCAAAAATCTTCCTCACCCTTATCCAGCATCCCCTCCTCTTTGCCCGATTCATCCTCAGCAGACTCGGACTCCATCTAAACTCTTAACTTATTAGAGTTCTTTCGAAACTCAAATAGTTGACCGGTCAATTCTCGGTGGAATGATCGCTTCAGTACGATGGGTGTGGCCCTTCGAGTTTTTATTAGGGGTTCAGGAGGAGGATGGCGAGGTTGAGGGAGAGGGCGAAGAGGGACCAGAGGAGGTAGGGGATGAGGAGGAGGCCTGAAGGGCGGTAGAGCTTTAGGAAGAGGTGGGTGTTTATCGAGGTGAGTGTGATGAGGATGAGGAGGTCAGCTAGGGCAAGCACTGGACTTTTGAGGAAAAAGAAAGAGTAGGTCCAGGCTAGATTGAAGAGGAGTCCCGCGCCATAGGTAAAAAGGGCGAGAGTTTTTTTCTTTGAAGGCTCTATTTTTATGAAAATGAGCCAGCCTGAAATTGCGATCATGAGGTAGAGGAGGGGCCAGACAAAGCCAAAAACCCAGCCTGGAGGGTTCCATGCCGGTTTTTTCAGGGTTTGATACCAGTTATTGACTGAGGTAAATGTAAAGAGACTCCCAATCCATTGAATGGAAAGTGTCAATACTAGAAAAAAGAGAAATGATGTGATTTTTTTCATGCTTTAATTGGGGGTTGTTTGTGATAATTTTGTTTCTAAAAGTGTTTCATGGCATTGAAGAATAAGATTTTCTGTTTCATTCCAGCCAAGGCAAGGGTCGGTGATGGAGAGGGAGGGGGAGAGGGGGAATCCGAGTTCAAGGGATTGGTTGCCTGATTCGAGAAAACTTTCGACCATAAGTCCGAGAAGGGGGGTCTGATATTTCATGTATTGTTGAATTACCCTCTTGAACACTTCTTGCTGGTGAATGGGGTTTTTTTTAGAGTTGCCGTGGGAACAGTCGATCATGATGGGGTGGTAGATTCCTGACGCTTTTTGGAGTTTTTTTGCATAAATGAGATGTTCTTTGTCATAGTTTGGTTCCAATTCAGATCCGCGTAAGACCAGGTGGGAGTGGGGATTGCCAGATGAACAGCAGATGGCAAGTCTCCCCTCTTGATTATTAGCTAAAAAAGTGTGGGGTGTTTTGGCTGATATAATGCTGTTGATAGGGGAAGTAAGGTCTCCTTCCAGAGTGTTTTTAAAGCCTACGGGAAAAGGGAGAGAGGATGCAAGCTCTCTATGAATCTGACTGCTGGTCGTTCTTGCCCCGATAAAGCCCCATGTCACAAGATCTTCAAAGAATTGTGCTGTCAAAGGATTGACAAATTCTGTTGCAGAGGGGAGTTTGAGATGGACAAGTTCTAGCAAGAGTTCTCGAGTGAGGGATAAGCCCTCATTAAGATCGTTTGTCCCATTTAAGTAAGGGTCGTAGAGGAATCCTTTCCAGCCAACGGTAGTTCTTGGTTTTTCGACATAAACTCGCATTACCACAAAGAGGGTCTCTTCGACGTAATCGCTTAATTTTTTCAGTTTTTTAGCGTAACTAAGTGCGCTCTCTATGTTATGAATTGAGCAAGGACCAATCACTAAAGCAAGTTTTTTGGATTTGCCTACTACGATTTTTCTAGCTTCATCTCTGGAATCTGATAAAAATGCGCCGCCTCCACGAGTAAGTAAAAACTTGCTTTTTAGAGAAACGGGCGATGAGAGGTCGGTATCTAAAAACATCCCACTACATTAATTTTTTTATCTACTTATTCTCAATAACAATATATTATGAGGTCATGAGTGAGAAAAAAATCCCCTATGTGATTCAGTACCCGGCCGATTTTGGAGGGTGCGGCTTTTGGCGAATGATTTGGCCTCAGTTGATTATGAATATGCAAAGGCTTGCTACAGTCAATCATTCTCAGATGTTTATTCGCGATTTTTTACACTACAACAACGCAACAGCAATCCATGTTCAAAGGCAGGGAAAGCAGAACCATTTGGAATTTTTTAAGAAATTGCACCACATCAAAAAGCGGTTGAAATTTCGATTAATTTACGACTCAGACGATATTGTTTTTTACGACGATATTCCTGATTATAATTTTGCAAAAGAGAGTCTTGAAAAGGATGGAAGTTTTGCAAGAGAGATTATGGAGCTTTGTGATGAGGTGACAGTAACTACCCCATTTTTAAGAGATTACTATTTAAAAAAGACAAGTCAAAAAAACATTACCGTCATCCCTAATTACCTCCCTCACATTTGGATGGGCAACTATTTTAGTGAAGAATTGATTTTAAGGAATTACAGAAACCATAAGAAAAAGCCGAGAATTTTATACTCTGCATCTGCTAATCATTTTTTTAATATGCAGGGGAGAGAGGAGATCGCAGACGATTTTACCCACGTAAAAGAGGCTTTAATGGCTAATATCGACAAATTTCAGTTAGTCTTAGTGGGGGGGCGTCCCTCTGCCTTATCCTATGAAATCGAAAGGGGATTAGTCGAGTATCACCCTTGGCAAACAACGGATAATTACCCCAGATTTTTAGCAAATCTACAAATCAACATGTGCATCGCCCCTCTTATTGAAAACGATTTTAACAGAGCAAAAAGCGATTTGAAATTTTTAGAGGCAACTGCATTAGGGCTCCCGATTGCCTGTCAAGATATGTCTACCTATGCGATTGCGCCGGTAAGATTCAAAACTGGGGAAGATCTGATTAAAAGGCTCAAAGAGACTCTTGAGTCGGAGGAGACTTTTTTGGCAGCCAGCAGGAGAGCTCGAGGGCTGATTCAAGAGAGGTGGCTCGAAAGACCGGAAAATATCGGAAAGTATCTCGATGTTTATTGCCATTCTTACGGAGATCCTATGAGAAAATACATCTGATGTTGTATAATTTATCCCATGGATCACATAATTTTTTGGATAGACCGGATTAATGATCTGGTTTGGGGAACTCCTCTTCTCGTTTTAATTACATTTGTAGGACTCTATCTTACCGTACGACTAAGGGGGATACAGTTCCGAAGACTTTGGTACGCTCATAAGCTTGCGTTTATGAAAGATGAGGCAAAGGGAGCTGGGGATATATCTCATTTTCAGGCTCTTATGACTGCTCTTGCCGCTACAATTGGGATAGGGAGCATTACAGGGGTTGCCACAGCGATTGCAATTGGGGGGCTCGGTTCCATTTTCTGGATGTGGATGGCTGCCCTCCTCGGAATGGCTACCAAGTATGGGGAAGCGATTTTAGCGATTAAGTATAGGGTGATAGATGAGCAGGGAGAGATGTGCGGTGGTCCCATGTATTATCTTCATAAAGGCCTCAAAAGCAAATGGTTGGCCGGGATTTTTGCGGTTTTTGCTGCAGTTACTGCCTTTGGAACAGGGAATATGGTGCAGTCCAACTCTGTTGCAGAAGCTGTAAAAGCGCTGGCCCCTTCAATCGACCCAATATACATAGGGATTATTTTAATGGTGGTTACAGGACTCCCCCTTATAGGCGGAATCAAGAGCATCAGTAAAGTGGTCAGTATCCTTGTCCCCTCTATGGCTATTTTTTACCTCGCCTCATGTCTTATCGTTGTCGGAATTAATATCAACGCCGTCCCAAAAGCGTTTCAAATGATTTTCCAGTCTGCATTTACAGGACAGGCAGCAGCAGGGGGATTTTTAGGATCTACCGTGATGATGGCGATTCAGTATGGAGTTTCGCGGGGGATTTTTTCCAGCGAAGCAGGTCTTGGCACCTCATCAATAGCGGCTGCCGCAGCCAGAACAGATTCGCCAGGAAGACAAGCCCTTGTCTCAATGTCTACAGTCTTTATCACAACAGGGATCGTTTGTACCCTTACAGGCCTTGTGATTGCAACAACTGGTGTCCTTGGATCATTTGCCCTTGATGGAACGCTCCTTACAGGTTCAGCCCTCGCAATTAAAGCCTTTGATACAGTTCTTCCCCATGGAGGCCTCCTAGTTACAATCGCGATTATCCCGTTTGCCTACTCTACGATACTTGGATGGGCTTACTACGGCGAAAAATCGATGGAGTACCTCTTTGGATTAAGATCAACCCCCTGGTACAGAGCAGTTTACACCATTATGGTCTTTTTTGGCGCTGTCTTAAATCTCAAGCTCGTTTGGGGCTTTGCCAACATCATGAACGGCCTTATGGCCTTTCCCAATCTCATTGGCCTTATCCTGTTAGCCGGAGTGATTGCTAAAGAGAGCTCCCTTTTTGAAAAGCTCCTCGACAAAGAAGAGAAAAAACCTGAAGCCCTTTCAGCCTAGATATTTGAATGTAAGAGACTTGTCAAAATGCCCGTTTTTGTTATCCTTACCTGAAAAGAGGTATATTTATGGATAGTGAGAAAGAAAGTGTTAATGATCCACAACCTGTCATTTGTTGTAGCCCGTCCTGTTTTTTTGGGGGCTGTTCTTGTAAAACCTGTCCACCAGCATGGGGATGCAATCAGAATACTGGACAATGCGTGGCTCCCTACGATGAAAAACTCGAATCATAGTTGATAGAGCTTGTGGGTTTCAACGAAGGATAATTCTGGTTAAAGCCGGGTAAGTTTGAGGCCGATTTCGGTGTGGGCTTGGAGAGTCTCTGCGAGCGATTGCTTTGTTTTAGAGACAAGGGCCTCGGGGGCCTTTGATGTGAACTCTGGGTTCTGGAGCTTTTGCTCGAGAGCTTGGAGTTGAAGGGTGAGTTTGTCGAGTTCTTTGGTCAGACGGAGTTTCTCTTTTGCTTTGAGCTCTGTGGGGAGGGGGACAAAGATTTTAATCCCTTTGACAATGGCTGTTGCGCCGGCTGCTGAGAGGAGATCGTGTTGGTGGGAAGATTCAATGTTTTGGATACGAACAAGTGAGTGGAGAATTTGGCGGTTATCATAAATAAATTTGAGTATCTTGTTGTCATCTCCCATAAGGTAGACATCGATAGATTGTCCGAGGGGGACTTGAAGCTCAGCGCGGATGTTGCGAAGGGCGTAAACGACCTCTCTTAGGAGTTCAAATTCTCTCTCTACCTCTTTAGATATATCGGAAGGGGCGAGCTCTTCAGGGTAGGGGGCTACAATGCACGCTTCAGAGGAGAGGGTTGCTAATACGTCACTTAGATAGCTATCTTTACTTGCTTTTATCTGGAATCTCTCTTTTAGAAGGGCAAAAATTTCTTCTGTAATAAAGGGGACGATGGGGTGCATAAGTCTAACAGAAGCTAGTAAAATAATGAGCAAAATATGCTGCTTATTCACTCGTGTTTCAGGGGCGCCGACTTTTGCAAAGAGGTAGGGTTTACACATTTCTAGGTAGTATGCGCAAAACTCATCCCAAAAGAATTCGTAGATTTGCTTAGCTGCCTCATTAAAATGGTAATTTGTGAACTTATGATTCATCTCTTGGATGGTTTGATTCAATCTAGACAAAATCCACCGATCATCCAAAGTAAAAAGAGAGGGATTAAGGCTCTCTTGAAGCTCGCTTAAGTCTTCTAGGTTGAGGAGAATGAACCGAGTAGCGTTCCATAGTTTATTGGCAAAGTTTTTGTACTCCTCAAACCGCCTTCGATCGAGATCAATCTGTCTTGCATGGGTGACGCTTGAGGTGAGGGCAAAGCGCATGGCGTCGGTTCCGTACTCTCCAATAATCTCAAGAGGGTCGATTACATTCCCTTTAGATTTCGACATTTTTTCCCACTTTGATAAGACCTCTTTGGGGAGGGGCTCTCCCAGTTCATAAGCAAGCCTTTCTTTTGCTGGAGTATAGGCAATGTTGCCATCGTCTTGGACTCGCCAGTAAGACTTTCCGTAAATAAGGCCGTGGATAAAAGTTTGCTCAAACGGGACCTTCCCTGTTGCATACTCTCCCATAAGGATCATTCTTGCTACCCAAAAAAAGAGGATGTCGTGTCCTGTGATAAGGGTCGAAGTCGGATAAAATGTTTTAAAATCATCTGTATTATCGGGCCAGCCAAGTGTGGTGAGTGGCCAGAGTGCAGAGGAGAACCAGGTGTCAAGAACATCCTCTTCTTGGACCCAGTCGTGAGGATTTTTGAGTACCTCTTCTGGTAGGCCCTCTTCAATATGACAAATCATCAACTCAGGGTTAGTTTTATTGTGCCAGACAGGAATTTGGTGTCCCCACCAAAGTTGTCTAGAAATGCACCAGTCGCGTAAATTTTCAATCCAATGGAAGTAGGTCTTTTCCCAATCTTTAGGGACGATTTTAACCTTTCCACTCCGAACCGCATTCAAAAGATTCTCTTTGAAGGGCTCCATTTTGATAAACCACTGCTTTGAGAGGTAGGGCTGGACCACCGCTTTAGATTTATAGGAAATGCCAATGCGCAACGTGTGAGGTTCAATTTTTTCGATAAGGCCAAGGGCCTTCATTTTTTGAATCACATCAATTCTTGCAGCCTCGACCGTCATCCCGTTAATTGTTGCATCGGGGGCCATAATATTGATCATCTCTAAATTGTGGCGAACTCCAATTTCGTAGTCGTTAAAATCGTGAGCCGGGGTGATTTTTACAGCTCCAGATCCAAATTTTGGATCGACATATCTGTCAGCAATGATCGGGATAAGTCTGTTTGTGAGGGGGAGGCGAATTTTTTTTCCAATCAAATCGGCGTAGCGCTCATCGTTGGGATGAACAGCAACAGCTGTATCGCCGAGCATCGTTTCAGGTCTTGTTGTTGCTATCGTTAGAAAGCGACCCTCTTCCCCTTCAACAGGGTAGTTAAAGTACCAAAGTGAGGAGGCTATCTCTTCATGCTCTACTTCGTCATCGGCAATTGCAGTTTGGAGGAGTGGATCCCAATTTACGAGGTAATCACCCCGATAAATCAGGCCGTCGTCAAACATTTTTTTAAACATGGTTTTAACAGCTCTTGTCGAGACATCATCCATGGTAAAGCGGAGCCTAGACCAATCCAGAGAGGAACCAAGTTTTTTTAGCTGACTTAAAATTTTTCCTGCATACTCATCTTTCCAAAGCCAAACTTGCTGTAAAAAATCTTCTCTAGAAAAATCGGCCCGACGTTTTCCAAGAGTTGCAAAGAGATGCTTTTCTACAACCGATTGAGTAGAAATTCCTGCGTGGTCCGTTCCTGGAATCCAAACGGTTTTATGCCCCTTCATTCTCATGTATCTGACAAGAATGTCTTGAATCGTATTGACAAGGGCATGACCCATATGGAGAACGCCGGTTACGTTGGGGGGAGGTAAGATTACACAAAAAGGGGCTTTCGTGCTCTTATTTTGAGGTTGAAAAAAGCCCCCCTCTTCCCAAAACAGGTACCATTTTTCTTCAACAATAGAAGGATCGTAAGTGGGAGAGAGCTCTTTTTTATTCATGCCTTACTATATTAGAGTATATCCCTGTTTTCTTCAATTTTCTTTCGTAAAATAACACTTTTCCCCGTTTCCCCAGGCAGTGATAAAAAAGAATTTGCTCTTTGAGCAGTTCCATTTGTTCCCATTTAAACGATTGAGCCTCCCATTTTTTAAAGAGGGTGGGATTTGCTTTAAGTGAGTGACTTAAGAGGGAAAAAATCGATGGATAGGAAAAATCTGGGGTGATCTGAAAGTGTTTTAAAGCGGCTTCATATCCGCTCGAGGCTGCTAGGTAACAACCGAAGAGAAAAAAGAAAGGGGAGTGGTATTTTTGTTGAGATCCCCTCGGATATTTGTCTAAAATCTCTTTAGCCCCCTCAAAATTTTTCAAAAGGAGTGATCCCCATACTTTTAAAACATCGAATTGTTTTTCACACTGGGGAAATCTTGAAGAGACTTGTTCCAAAGTATGCAGGAGGTGTTTGGCACTTCCCCTCTCTAAGAGCGAGTAGAGGTAGAAAAAAAGGTGGGTTTGGGAGAGGGTAATAATTTCAAGGCTAGGAAATTGGTGCTCCGTGTATCCCAGAAAAGCAAGGGCGTAGTTGATGTTCTCTTGGAGAATAGGATTACTCTCCTTCTCTAAAAGTTCAAAAAGAGCGCTTTTTTTATTCAGCCAAAATGCGAGTTGAATTGCCATAGATCTGTACAGTTCTGGGAGTTGCGTAACAGCTTTTGTCTCGTGCATAAAAGGGGGTTTTTCTGCATGGCTCAGCAAACTATGGATCAGCGCGTGTGTCTCCCGATTAATTAGTAGGTGAGAGAGCTGGCTAATGGTAAGTAGAGCAAATTGATAGACCGCTACCCGATCATTTTTAGCGCTCTCATGGAGTCTAAATAAAATTCTCTCCTCAAGAGTATGAATTAGGGGATGTTTTTTAAATTTGCGCACCCCTAATTCTAAACATTTAAGCTCCTCTTCAAGCTCTTTTGTCATGTGATAGACAAGCGATTTTCCAAGATATTCTAACGGCTCACTTGGAGTGGCGTGCAACAGTTCAAAAATTTTTAGCGCTTGATCACAAAGGTGGGACTTTACCGATTTTTTAGATTCCGATCTCGCTTTTTCCAAGAGGGTAATCCCTGTCCTGAAAATAGCCTCTCTCCCCTCTGTCCTCCCCGAAAAGGATTTGGCGATTTTTTCATACTCCTCAAGGGCAGAATTAAAGTTTTTTGAGGCTAAAAAAGCGTCTGGGATCGAGAGGCATCCCACCATCGCGTGCGGACTTCCGATATGGACCTTAAAATCAGTTAAACTAAAGTCCATGTCTTGCATCAACAGGCCTACATGCATTCCTACAATGGGGATCGAATCTTGGTAGTTGATAACAACAGATTTATTAATCGATAGCTTTATATTTTGATCGCTTTTTTCAATTTCAATAAAAGCCTCTTCTCCCTGTTCTACATATTGGTCTGGGATCTCTAAGATCACTACATGGGAACGATAGAGCTTAATTCCAGGGTTTTTTTTAGATCCAATCCAGACGCAATACCCACTTTCAAGGCCAGAGCGCTCTTTTGGCTCCGGAATGTTGAGCAAAAAGCCTATCCCTTCCGCATCATTGCTGGTGAAGGTAAGTCTCGCCTCAATCCTCTTGTTTCCAGAAAATGCTGTTTTTGAGATCATTAAGATGTACCACTGCATAATTTCTGTAGATCTGGTGATCGCAATGAGTTTGCTCAAAAGGACATTTTCCTGCAGTTCCCAATCCTGCTTTTTGTGAACATCCAAGTTGCTCGAAAAAATCCAATCGGGGAGGCCAGAGTTGTATTTCTCAAGATCAGAAATCAGCTCCTCGACAGAGTTGTAGCGGTTGTTTGCCTCTTTTGCGAGACACTTTTTAGCAATATTAGAGAGCTGATGGGGGATATCTCGATAGGGGGCTATCTCTAAAGCGTCGACAAGGGTCTCAAACTTTTTAACACGCTTGTACTCCTTAATCGAGGGTCTATGAAAGGGCATTTTAAGTGTAAGTAGTTGATAGAGAATAACTCCAAGGGAATAGATATCTGTGTGAATCGTAGCGGGCTTTCCCTCCACCCGCTCAGGAGGCATATAAGGGAGGGTTCCCATGACTTTCCCAGGATTTGTCAACCCATGCGCAATTTTGAGATTGTAAGGGAGTAGAGACTCGGTCTCATGAAAAGAGCCGGCAAGCCCCCAGTCTAAAATCATCACCTGCCGAAAGCTCCCCACCAAAATATTTTCCGGTTTTAAGTCTCTGTGCAAAATTCCTCGGGAGTGAGAGTAAGCAATTGCATTACAGACATTTAAAAATATTCCTAAGAGCTGCTCCATCGAAGTGCCAATCGGATGAGGTAAATCTCTATTCCGCTCTTTGTGGAGGGTCTCTCTCAAAATAGTTTTCAAGGTAGTCCCATCTACGTAGGGCATTACATAGTAGAGCTCCGTATCTCCCTGGTGAATCGAATAGACTGGGACAATTGAGGGGTGGCAGAGGGAGGCAGTAATGCGCGCCTCACGCAAAAATCTCTTTCGAATCAGCTCATGCCCAGCCAAATCTGGTCTAATCCGCTTTATCGCAACATGTCTTTCGCAGCTAGGGTCTTTAGCAAGAAACACCTCGCCCATCCCCCCCGATCCAAGCTTATGGACCACCTCATACGCCCCAATCATTTTAGGCGCGGGCAATTCAACACTTTCTTTTAGTGATTCACTCATACCTCGGCAGTCTACCACGCCCCTCAATAAAACTCCATTTAGATTCTAATTAATTGACAATCAATAGATTATATAAATATACGCCATGGACTAAAATACATCTAAATAAGAGTATTTATTAAAAGGAGATTAAAATGTCAGAACCAATGAATCAGTATATGATTGATGGAACATTGAGACCTGTAACTCTAAGCATTCAAGGTAGTTGTAATCTTCTTCAATCTGAGGGGCTTAGTGGTACTAGTTGTACAGGCTTATGTCAGTTTCGATCGACCTGTGAGCCAGACGATTTTGGGTTGAGTTCTCCTACCAAGTGTGTACCAGGAGCTAGTAGTCCGATTTTTAATGGGGTAGCGGCTGTTTATTTTGTAAATTACGATTGTGTTTGTTGTAGCGGCTCTAAAGATTGTAGATGCATGAATGGCGATAGTATTTGCATGGGAACAAATTGTAAAATGTTAGGTTAAATTAATAAGAACAAGATTGGGGTCATACGTCCTGAAGTCCAGGTTTGAGGGGATTGTGATAAGGTCACCCCTTGCAATTTGGAATTTTTGAAAGATTGAAAAGGATTAGTATGCCAGTTCTTTTATTTTGCGACTAAAATATGGATGGGGTCTCGGAGGGATCTCCCAGCTTCTGTGTGCTTGGGGATGTGGTGTAGGGCATTTATTGAGGGACATTCTGCGGTGCCAATAACTACTTTTTTATGAATGAGCTCAATACGGCCTGGGAGGGTCTCTAGGTCGGAGAAATTTCCCATGGTTTGAATTACTTGGGCGAGTTGTCTGCATAGGTTGCTTTTTGTTTCACCTGGGTTTACATCGAGTTCAACATGCTGAATTTCAGAGCCAAACATCTCGTGGGGCACCTCTATTTGAAAGTGAATTTTCTCTAATGGTGTTGCCATAATTAAAACCTATTTGTTTGTTGGATTTAATCATGTTTTTATATAAATATTTTGCAAGTTATAAAAAATAATTTTTTATTGCGAGGGAAAAGGCTTAAGAGACATTCAATTTTTAAAAATTCCCTTGACTAGCAAGTATTATAAATTTTTAATTTACAAAAAATTTACAGTTTCTTTAATATGTTGCAAAACAAAACTAGAGGTGGAAAGTGTTGGCAGCTGGAGGGGGGTGTAATTTAGGAATTTTCAACATGAGTAGTTTTAACCTCAATGCGATTGGTGGTTTATCACAGTTCTTAACAGATAGAGGTTCCGATACCCCCTATCTTCTTTTAAGGGAATCCCCGAATAAGGGTAATTTCTACATGTCGATCCCCTCGCGCTATGATCGTTCTTTAAAATGGATGCCAGATCGAATCAGAGAAATTTTAGAGCTAGGGGGTAGTTATTCACCAGAAGAGTTTGTGTGTGGTGATATTACACTTGTGATAAAGAAGAGTCCTGAATCGTTTAAGTACCGAGATGTTTACTGTGAAGAGTTATATGATGCAATTTTTTCCCACTTATCTACTTCTGCGATTGCCGGGACGTTAGCAAAAGATACTCGTTTCCAAGCAACTCCCGCAATTGCATGTGCGGGATCCTTTTTTTTTCCAGATTGTGAGGTGTATGAGAGTTTATATTCAATAGCGAGGTTGTCACAAGATATGCGCGATAGAATCGGCAAGCTCACTCAGTTCCTCTGTTCTGGCGTTAGTGAGTCTGGAAAGAAATTACATGCGGTAGTATTTGTCTCACCGGATAGTGGATTTTTTACTATTTGCCAAGCAACACTATCTTATCTTGGCTGGCGCTCATGAACTGCTTGGTCCATTTTTTAATCGACCCGTTTGAAAAATCTTACGCAGAGAGTATTTTAAAAATCGGGATTTTTCGAAGAGTAGTACCCAGATTTGAATTAGGCGAGGACTCAGCAATTTTAAAGAGGGGCGTAGTCGATGAAAAACCAATTTTTGAAAGAAGAACAGGATATCTTGGCTATAAAAGCTTATTTAAATTAAAACATATGAGGTTAATATGGCAGTAGTAATACCCGCTTGTCCCCTAATTTCCTTTTTTAAAGCAAATACTACAGATAATCCTAACATATTCTCAGTGAAAGAGTTTTTGCTAAAGCCTGATTATATCCCTGATGAGGGGATTTTTTTTCTTGTTGGATATTCTCTTAGGCCACCAGCCCTCCTTGACCCGGCAAGAACACATATTTGGACCCCCCTCTACCCTGGAACAACTTTAGACATCTCTTTAAATTGGCTCTCTGGTGCACGTAAACACATTTTAGGAGTGCATAACGGTTTTAAACCTCTGGCATACGAGTGTGACGATTATAAATTAGTAGTAGATGGGTCGATGTTACGAGAAGATCAGCAGGCGTTTTATTGTGACCAGTTATATAGAAAGCTATTTGAAAATATAGCAAGTCTCGGACTTGAGGGGCTTATAAAACCTCAGACTCCGTATCAGGAAACTCCAGTAGTTCTATGTTCAGGCCCTTCTGATTTTGACACCAGACCAGATCAATGTTTTGAGTATTCAACGATTCGCTCTTTAAGCTTAGATGCGGAGGTCTTTCGAAGTGAGCTCAAGTTTTATACTTCTACTTTGTGCCAAGGCAAGAGTTTGGAAAAAACAAAATATGCAATTGTATTTGATTCCATCAGCGAGAGAGTGTCCAATATTTCCGGCACTCTTGGATCGTTGAGCGAGAGAGTGTGTGATATTTGTGAAAATGTTCGGTCGTTTTTTGGATGGACTAAGTAGCTGGCCGGGTTTAAAACTCCCTTTGCTTAAAAAAACTGGAGATTTATTAGAGCGAGGGGGTAGAATCTGAGGTTTATGAAAAAAGTTGTATTGACAGGGGATAGACCGACGGGAGCGCTCCATTTGGGGCACTATGTGGGGTCGCTTGTAAAGAGAGTGGAGCTTCAGGAGACGTGCGAAACGTATATCATGCTAGCTGACGCTCAGGCTCTTACTGACAATTACGACGATGTTGGCAAAGTGAGATCAAATATCCACGAGGTGGTATGCGACTATCTAGCTGTGGGGATTGATCCCCTTAAAAGTTCAATTTTTATCCAATCTTGTATTCCTGAGCTCCCAGAGCTAGCAATGTTTTACATGAATCTGGTTTCGATTCAACATTTAGGGCACAATCCGACTGTGAAAGCTGAGTGCCGACAAAAGGGGTACAACGAGAGCGTTCCCGCCGGTTTTTATATGTATCCAATTTACCAAGTGGCTGATATTACGGCTTTTAAGGCAGACCTTGTCCCTGTGGGCCTTGATCAGGCTCCGATGCTTGAGCTTACAAGGGAGATTGTAGGAAAGTTTAATAGATTGTACAAGAAAGAGGTGTTAGTCGCTCCTGAGCCCCTCTACCCCAATTTAAAGGGCTCTTTGCCAGGTACAGATGGGGCAAAAATGTCTAAATCCCTAGGAAATGCAATTTTGCTCTCCGATGAGCTCGATCAGATCGTAAGTAAAGTAAAAAAGGTAAAAAGTGATCCTGGAAGAAAGTCAGCAACCGATCCGGGTAATCCGGATGAAGCCCTTGCATTTTCGTATTTAGAGGTGTTTGATAACGAAGGTCAATTTGTAGAAGAGCTTAAAGAGCGGTATAGACGGGGAACGGTCTCTGACAAAGAGGTTAAAGATCGGTTGATTCAAGTTCTTGACGCCGTTATTAAGCCGATTCGTGAGAGGAGAAAACTGTATCATGGAGATAAAGATGCAGTTTGGGCAATTCTTAAAGAGGGGACCGATAGGGCAAAAGAGAAGGCCTCTTTAACCCTTTCAGAAGTTCGATCTGCGATGGGAATTCAATACAAGTTTCCGTTTGTTAAGATTTCTACATAATTCTCTTGTTAAGAAAATATGAATGTCTGTATAATTATGCCTTTCATTTACCAATTAGCGAGTATCACTATGAGTGGGTCTGTAGGTTTTCTTATCTCCTGTGTTCAAAATGGAATGTTGCCTCCGCGGCCGCTTCCTGAAAGAATTCCTACTTGGCAAGAAGGAAATCAAAGAGCTACAGATGCGTTTGTTCGGCACATAACAGCGGTTGTGGAAGAGCAAAGACGTCGTGCAGCAGAAGCCGCTGCTCCTATTGCACCACAAGCCGCTGCTCCTAAGGCAAAATAACCATTAGCATTTAGCCGGAGCCTCGGGTTTAATGGCAAAGGTCGATCTTCCCTCTTGTTTTGGTGGAGCTCTTCCCAGGAGTGTTCTTGCTGCTACATAAGGTGCCCCTTTAGCCATAGCTAAGGTTAGCGTTAGGACAATTTCAGGTTTTAATTTTGCTTTTTCAAGGGCGTCTAAAGCGTGTTCTTTAATCGGAGGAACATGAAAGACGTACTTTTGGCCTTTAGGATAGATATCTTCGATGCTCTTAGAAGGCCTGCCTAGCAATTCTTCAAATCGTTTGTGCGATATGGCGGGCACTTCTTTGTGATCCATTACTTCAAATAACATCCCGGAGTAGGGGGCGATTTTTCCATAAGGAATTGTGTTTGAAACTTCTTGCATAACCCCTAATGGGATATAAACTTTAGGGATGTTTCGGTTTCGACGATTTAAGTACATCTCCATAATTTCATTGTAGGTAACACGGTGCTGGGTAATGGCATCAATAATTTCAGAAAGTTGTTCTTTAGAATCAACACAGTTCAAAATAACATCAACTAAATCATCAACATCAAGGACCGGAATTTCTTGCTTTCCCGATCCTGGGACAATTAAAAAAGGCATATTTACAAATTGTTCCATATCCCAAGGGCAAAAATCTCCACTAGGTTCAAAGGCCGATTTAATCATTCCAGGTCTCAAAGAGAGAGCTTTCAGAGTGAGTTCTGGGTCTTTTATTCTTTTCCTTCTTGCTAGCGCAAGAAGGTCTTGATCAGCTCTTACCCTAGATTTTACATAAGAGCACTTTTCAGGGTCGATGATGCTTGCCGCAATTGAGCTAATATTGATGAGGGTGATGTCTTTCACGCTAGTAGCTTTTGAGTATTTTAGAATCGCTTTTGAGGTATTGATGACGGGGGAAATATTTACCTCAGCAAAGGTTTGGCTCCCGCTGAGAATTGCGCTACCTACACAACAGACCATAGCAATTTTTGAAATATTTAAGTCTTTGAAAGTGACATCGAGTGTTTTGTGAAGGGTTTTTTTATCCTTATAACCAAAATCTGAAAGTACAATCCAATGATCTCTCCCTTGAAGCGCTTTAATTTCGAGAACATCTTTTTTAGAACGAACAATGAATGTTACTTCGCGCTTAGGATTTGCTTTAACCCATGAAGTTGCAAGGGCTCTCGCTGTACCTGCACTTCCCCCGGGAATTATGAGCATTTCTATATCTGTTCGTTCAAAGAAGCAATCCCGAATAGGGAGAGCAGTGTTATGTTCAAGCCTTTTTACAAATTTTTCAACTTTAGCTGCGCATCCCGCTAAAAAGGATTTTTCTGGAGCTTTGGCAGCGACTTCAAATTTTGGAGGGGTGGTAGGGACTTTGGAGACTTGGAAAAATTCGAGATCTATCGGATCTTTGAAGCCTGTGAATCTTTCGCATGCGTAGGCTAAGGCGGGTAGGTGGCCTCTAACTGTATTTAAAATTACTGACATAGATCAAGCTCCTTTTTATTAATATTCATAATTATAATATAATTAGTTAATTATAAAAAAGATAATTTTTTGTTGATTTTTCATTCTTTTTGAAATATCATATCATTCTGATTATAAGATGTTTGCGATTATTTAAGTCGATAATTATGTTATAATCTTAGTAAAATATTGCATAATTAATTATATAACATTAAAATACTTATAATTATTAATATTAATGAGGAGCTTTTCATGTTGAGTGTTGGGAGAACATTAGCTTACGCTTTGGGTGCGGTAGGTGCAGGGAGTATGATATTTGGAGAGAGAGGAAAAAAGGTTTGGACTCCAAGACCTGAGACTCCACGTCCTGATTGGAAGGTCGACCCTTTTGAACCTGTTAGATCAAAACCAACATGCGAAAAAATAGAAGAGTGGGTTATGGACAAATTGCCAGCTTCAGAAAGACCTATTGTAATTCTAACCGGTTATAATGGGAGATTGGGGCCTCATGTGGTGAAGCGACTGGAGGAGGAGGGTTACTCTGTGATTGGTCTGGGAAGGGGGTGTAAGGGAACCGATATTGTCTCTTCAACCTTAGCGTTAAAAAAAATAGATCTTACGCAGCAATCGGAGATCAAGGAGCTTTTAGATTTTATTGAGGAGACCTATCATACTAAAGAAATAGCCTCTGTAATTCACTTGGCGGGTATATATGGTTTTGAAAAAACTCCTGATCCCGATGTTTATCAAGAGGTAAATGTAAAAACAACCGAAAATATTTTGCATGTCTTAAAGAAAAAAGGATTCCGTGTAGGTCAATTCATTCTAGGAAGTTCTCAAGCTGTTTACGCTCCAGCCCCCGGGAAGGGAGTGTTAACAGAAGAGGGCGCTTTGAGAAAAGATTATGTTTATCCGGCCTCAAAAGTAGAAGCGGAATTGATTACAAGTAGAGCTTCTTTTCCAACAGTTGTAGTGAGAATCCCTTCTGTTTATGAAGATCATTGCAATAATGAAGGGCTTGCTAAAACAATTACGTTGGTTGCCGAAAAATCGTATCTCGCTAGATTTTATCCGGGGAGTCAACATGAAAATGGGTGGTCTTACATGCATATGGATGACTTTACAAGAGCGATCGTATGTATTGTCAAAGAAAGAGAGAGACTTGCAATCGAAAATCCGCATAGAGTGTTTCATATCGGTGAAGAGGGGTGTACGACTCAACCAGACCTCCAAAATGCAATTGCTAGAGCATTAGGGAGAGGGGGATTTTCCTCTTTTGAAATTCCTTTATTGATGGGAGTTTTAGGAGCCGAATTTTTGGATATCATGTCAGGAGATAAAGCTCCTGTTCATGCTTGGATGATACGAGCTCTTGGTAGGGTGGCTATTGATACTTCCGCTTTTAGAAAGGAATTTCCCGATTTTAGAAGAGAGCATTCTGTTTTAAAGAGTGTTCGATCAATGGTTGAATCGTACAGAAAAGACCCTGTAGAATTTGCTAAAAGGCATAAGATGTCTGATGAAGAAATTCAGCTCATCCGACTCCTTGCCCCTTTGAACTATTCAAGGATCGCCCCTGAGCGTTTTGCTCTGTGTAGTCCAGAATAACTGTCTTAAAGTCAATATGATCTGAAATAGAGCCCTTTGTATTAATATTCTATATAAAGGGCTCTATTCTTATGGACTTATCTGAACTTGATTTGTTTGTAGATGCAATTAGCACGTATCTTAAATTAAATCTGCCGTTCACAATTTTGCAGGACAAAAATGGCCTTACTTGGCAGCCAGCGTACAAGACTGGGGTCGAACGAGATTTTGAGTCGATTCAAATTTTCACCGATTATCTAATTCATGCGGTAGCCTTGCTTGATTATAAAGAGCTCCCTGCAGACCATTTTTATAAAATTAGAGTTCTTGTAGACCTCTTAGAGAAAGTGGTTAGAAAGAGAAAAAAATTGGCAGTTAAGGGGTTATACAAAGAAATCGAGCTAAAAATCCTAGCACTGCGTCTGGGTGGAAAAGTAGGGTATCAAGAGATTAGAGAGATGGATAAAGAGCTCTATACCTTTATCAAATCCAATCAATTGGAGCTTAAGTTTTTCGCCTTGGGGATTCAATTGGGTAAAGATTTCGCCATCCCCTTTCGGGAGAATCAAGCAGTTTTATGGGCCGATTTAACAAAGGTTCTACTTACGGACAGAAGTGGAAGGGATTATGGCTATAGGTTCTTTTATGAAGAGAAATTGATGATGGAGACAGATCTAAAATTTCTAATGACAGAAGAGTTTTCAGTGTTAGGGGATGGAATTGGGTTTTATCACCCTTTAAGAACGATTCCAATTGCCCCTATAGCAATTCGGAATTCAGAGGAGTGGGGGGGGCGAAATCTGTTTGAGATTGTAGTTCAAAAGAGAAGAAAGGGGTTTTATTTTGTTTTAAAACATCGAGAGGGGGCTATCTATTCTATCGGACTCAATCGGGGGAGAATTGTATCTCCTGTCGATTCCTATTTTTTGCTCTATAGTTGTAAGTATACAATCGAAATTAGTGATAAAGAATTTGTAGACCTCTTTAAAAGGTTTGAAAATGACCGCTATTTTAAAAGAGGGTTTACTGAGAAAAAACTCCTGGAACTGATGCAGGAGAGTCTAGGTTTAGAACCGATTCCTAAAAAAATAGTGACAAAGTTTAATTGGCCAAAAAAATGGTTGGAAAAGGTTGTTGCCTTTAAAAAAGGAGAGGGGAAGTGCGGGTAGAGACATTTGAGATCCTTTTGCCAAAGTTTTTAAAGTATATCAAAGGGAATAAACCTTTTAGAGTGATTGCACTAGAGACGGGTGATCTAGATCTGATTCCCTGGAGTAGCGGATTTGAAAGGGAGAATTGTACGATCATCCTTGAGTATATGCTACAACATAAAACAGAGCTCTTTTCTAAAAGCTTGTCATTAAAAGAATTTGATCTTGTGAGAAACTTTTTAGACAACCTCTACTTGTATAGAAAGCAGGTAGATCAAAAAGGGGAATTTGAAAACGCCCTTTTAAGTTTGAGGTTGGGGGGGGATGTTCCAGCAGAGTGGATTAAAGCAAACAAAGAGTTTAAAAAATTCATAAAGAGCAACTATCTTCACCATAGACTATTTGTCTTGAGATTGCCCCTTCTTTTTGATGAGAAGAGAGGGGCGGCTCTACCTCTTCAAGAGGAGGATCACATTGAGTGGGTCTACTGGGATGAAATTAAAAAAGAGGGGTCTGATTTTTATTTTGAAGGGAGGCTTATTTTTAAAGCAGATGAACGGTATCGACTCATCCCCGAATACACTTGCCTCCATCGAGGGATTTGCCACTATAATGTGGGGATCGATCCTAAGTGGGAACCGTTTCAAGTTGCAGATCCCACAGAATGGAATCATAAATATGTGCTAGAGGTTTGGACGGTCTCCTTGCCTATGTTAAAGCCCCCTATGTTTCAGAGGACTCATGCCTATATTGTTTTAAAGGATAGTGAAGGAAATATAAGGTCGGTTGGTCAAGATGTTCTTGTCGATAGAGCTAATTTTCGTGTGACTGAGATTTTGAATCGGAAGCCGGGGTTTGGAAAAATTACAACGCCCGATATTTACACCTTCTATCCGACGAATGCGAGAAGATTTTGGAATATTTCCATCGAAATCACAAAAGAGGAGCACGATCGGATTATTGCGATTGTGGAAAAGGATAAAGCTAATAAACAACACTCTATGTCGGTCTTAAAAGGAAATTGCGTAAGTTATGTTTTAAAAATACTTCGAGAGGGTGTGGGAATTCAGGTCGATGCCTCTATGCACTCACTTCATATTATGCTAAAAGAGTTTTTGCCCCACTCTTGGTATCGAGCTCTATTTAAAAATTTTAATCGGTGGTATGGAAAGCAGAGCCCCGTTGTAAAAAAAGCCCTCTTTTTCCTTCCAATCGTCTATATACCCTCCCTCCTTCTTGGTATCGTAGCTCTATTTACCAGACAAAATAACTACCAGGAAATTAGAGATTTCTCCTTTTTAGACCTTATCTTTCGCCCTTGGAAGCTCTCATGCGAGCATCCACTCGCCCTCCATCGAAAACTCGAGGCGATCCAATCCCTCGTTCCTACCCTTCGTAAACTTTACAAAAACATCTGAGCTAAGATAAGATTGACCTCCAATCTCCCTAACATGGAAGTTTTTTTTTGATAGAGTATTTAAAGAGACCCTTTGATGGTGCAATGGAAAGGGGGTTGCAGCTTGCCCTCCCTTATGCAAAACCATTCTCAGAAAAACAAAAAAGGCTCATCGATCGAATTCAATTTTTTGCTAGCACAATCGTTTATTTAGCAACCCTCCCTTTAAGTATCCCTCTATGGGGCATCGGCTTTGGTTTGGACGTATTAAGCAAAAAATGGGGGACTTCTGCTTTTAGCTATATAAAAGGGAAGGCTCCACAAAAAATAGGAGATGTCGAAAGAATTGCGACATGGAATGTTTGCATGCTACCACTGGGATTGCCTATTGCTTTTGGAGGAATGGCTCCTCTGGTAGATAGAGTCGACGATGTTGCAGCTCAAATCATACGATCGAACGCAGATCTTGTCTCTCTTCAAGAGGTAAGTCCCTATGCAGCAGAGCTCTTAATTAAAAAATTACAAGACAACTACTCCGAGTTTTATATAGCTAGAGGACTCCTTGTCGCTTCAAAAATTCACATCAAAGAGGGGGCCCTTTACCAGCTCCCTTACTCCGGATTTGTAGACCGAGTCCTCTTCTCATTTAAAGTAAACCGGCTAAGTTTTTTCACAACCCAACTAGATCCCCACAGCGCAGAGCACAGAAATGAGCAAATCTCTCAGATCAATTTCGGAAATGGCCCTGCAATTTTTTTAGGCGATTTAAATATGAAAAGGGGCGAAGAGCCTCTGCCCACAGGGTTTCAAGACACACTCTCCCCAAAGAGTATTACAGCAACAGATAGATTTATGGGGGATGAAACTAAAGACGTCTCAATTGATTACATTCTTGGACGGGAAGTAAATCTAACTTCTTCTATTTTTGAGACTTATGATTCGCAAGCTGGTTGGGCAAACTCCGATCATAAAATGATTGTCTCTCAAATAACTTAGGGGTAATGGACTAGCCTCTTGGTAGGCTGTTAATCCTCTTCGTCTTCTTCGGTGATTTCCAGACTTAGAGACTCTTCGTCTTCAGCCTCGGTGGTGTCGTAGGGGTTGCAGAATTCGCGGATCAGGATGTAGATGGCAGCTATGATGAAGAGAACGGGGAGGAGAACTTGCCAGGAAAAGTCAAGGTTTGCTGCGAGAAAGATCCCTATAAAGATGACAAGGGAGAGGAAGGCATCATAGAATCTTCCAAGGAGGTACTGTCTTAGGGCAAGAGGGATGCCAATTGCGAGCATAACCCCAGGCCACCAACTTCCAGTGAGAGAGACTATAGCAAGCCCGATAAGAAATAGGGCAGCGGATAGATTTTTAGCTCGCTTTTGGGGTACTTTCGGGTGTGCCATCTTCTTTTATTTCCTTTGTGTCATTAGTGAATAAACTTTTTGGGAGGGTATTTAATTTAATTAAAGTCGATTCGGGGAAAAAATGGTTCAAAATTTGAGGCGCCGCATCCCCAATTTTTGCCATTTGATCTGCTGTAAATAGACAAATACCGACTCCATAACCCCTTCCATATCCATCAAATTCGATGTGATCTTTAATCATATGAACGGTGAAATCGTTACTAAGAATTCTAGCGAGGCCCACTTTTTTACGAAGATCGAAAATGGTCCACTCTGTAAAGGTCTTGTCATCGGTAAAACGGATCGCGTAAACTTTTTTAGAGGTTTGGTCTTGGAATAAATCGATGGTCTTAATTGTTTCAAGACCTGTTAGTTTTGCAAGCTCTTTGAGGGAGAGGACCGATTTCCATTTGCTCTCTTCACGCATTTTTTGGGCGTATCCCACAAAGACCCCCCTCGGACCTGAAGATTTTTTCCGGTAGATACTCTCAAAACTTGCCGTTTTTCCTGCGCTATGTTCTGTCCAAGAGGTAGCAAACGGTTTTTCATCATAGGTTAAAATGAGGTGTTTTGTTGAATGAACCGCTTTTTCAATCTGCGGATTGCTTAAAACTGCCGCATGACTTTGGTAGTCTATTTCGCTTGCGGTCACATTCCAGTAAATATTGGAGGAGTGTAAAATTGTGTTATAGAGATTTGTCCTGGCTGCAATTGCAACTGCATCGTAGGTCGCACTCTCATAATTTGTGTTCCCCAGGAGGGAAGAGAGGGTGGAGCAGACTACATCTTCTACATCAGCCTCGTTGACAATTTGGATTCTTGAATTGATATCGTAGACAACAATCGATCCCTTGTATTGAATTCCATCGACTAAAATTGTTGTTTTTTCATTTTTTGGGGTGATTTTGATTTGATGAATCCCGGGATAACCTTCGCCCCACTTGAGTCCTACACTGTTTGCTTGAAGGTAGTAACGCTTTCCTTGGAAGCCAGAGCTTAACACTTTTCCTGTCTCAGGATTAGAGACCCGATAGCCTCCAGATACATCGATAAGAGCGCCATCGACATTTTCCCTGATCAAAACTTTTACAGTAACATTGCCTTTATCGTCAGCAACTTCCATCAAATCTGAATCTTGCTGAGTCGCAAACAGGGGAAATAGAAATAGGGATAGCAATAAAGTTCTCATTTGTCTCCTAAATGATCATACGCATGTTTAGTCACTTCTCTCCCACGAGGGGTCCTTTTTAAAAAACCTTTCATGATAAGGTAGGGCTCATATACTTCCATCAACGTTGTCTCTTCCTCCCCAACACTTGCAGCAATCGATTTAATTCCGACAGGCCCCCCATCATGGTGTTCGATAATGACACGGAGAATTTTTTTATCCATTTCATCCAGCCCCATCTCGTCGACAGCAATCATGCTACATGCCAGGTTTACTGTTTTTTCATCAATCACATTTTTATTGTGGATTTGGGCAAAATCTCTCACCCATCTTAGAATATTATTAGCTACCCGAGGGGTGCCGCGAGACCTCTTTGAAATTTCAGTCGCCGATGTTTTATTAATCATAACCCCAAGCAAGTTTGCAGACCTTGTGATAATTTTGCTAAGAGACTCGTGATCATAATATTCAAGTCTTAGTCCGATCGGAAATCTCGATCTAAGGGGGGCGCTTAAATTTCCCATCCGAGTAGTAGCGCCTATCAGTGTAAATTTATTTAAAGAGACAGAAATGCTCCTTGCGCTGGGACCTGAATCAATCATCAAATCGAGACAAAAATCCTCCATTGCAGAGTACAAATACTCCTCAATATTTTTTTGAAGCCTGTGAATCTCATCAATAAATAAAACATCATTTTCTTGGAGATTGGTTAAAATGCCCGCAAGATCTCCCGCTTTTTCAATCGACGGGCCAGAGGAGGTGACAAAATTTGCCCCCATTTCCCGAGCCACAATTGCCGCAAGAGTTGTCTTTCCAAGACCGGGAGGTCCATGAAAAAGGACATGGCCGAGTGATTCCCCACGCTCTTTTGCTGCTTGGATCATCATTTTTAAACGGACAATAATTGGCTCATTGCCTACAAAATCAGTAAGCTCTTGAGGCCTTAATTTAAGATCAAAACCACTATCGGTTGTGGCAACACCAGAGTTCTCATTCATTATTTTATGCTAGCACAAAAACCAATTCACGCGCTATTCTTTCAAGAAAAAAACGAGGTAGATAATGGCGCTCCAGTCAGACAGATGGATTAAAGAAATGGCAGAAAAATATGAAATGATCGAGCCCTTTTCAGATCACTTAGTCCGCGAAGAGAATGGAAAAAAAATTATTAGCTATGGCCTCTCCAGCTATGGATACGACCTCAGAGTTTCAAATAAATTTAAAGTATTTACCAATGTTCACAACGTCGTTATTGATCCTAAAGGGTTTACAGACGAAGAATTCGTGGATATAGAGGCAGACACCTGCATTATACCCCCAAACTCGTTTGCACTAGCTGTAAGCGTAGAGTATTTCCGCATCCCCCGCAGCGTCCTGACCCTTTGTGTGGGCAAATCGACCTACGCAAGATGCGGCATTATCGTCAACGTAACCCCCTTTGAGCCAGAGTGGGAAGGGTATGTTACACTCGAAATCTCCAACACGACCCCGCTCCCCGCAAGAATCTACGCAGGCGAAGGCCTCGCCCAAGTCCTCTTTTTCAAAGGTTCCGAAGATTGCCTCACCTCCTATAAAGATCGCCAAGGCAAATACATGAAGCAAGTAGGCATTACCGTCCCCAGAATGTAAACATGCCAACAACGCGCCTGAAATTCTTCGCGCCAAGCATTTCTACAAGAGAGGTAAAGGCTCTATAAATTAGATCGGGCAGGAGACTGTTTCATAAAATTATTTTATTTTTCGAAAAGTCGCCTGAAGAGAAAAGGGTTTAGCCTTTTACGCGTAGATTTGCGCGCAACGGGAGTTGCGCCCCTGCCCGATTTTTCATTTCTTGTTTGGAATATTGGGTAGGCAAAATAGATTGTGCAGCGATTGTAGGAAAGTGGAAAAGCGCGTAGATTAGATCGGACGGGGGCACGCACACGGGCAGGGGCACGTTGCGGGGCGCAACTTTGGTTGCGCAAGTTTTTTTTTATTTTCCGAAAAGTCGTAGTGACGGGAAAAGGGTTTAGCTTATTATGCGTAGATTTGCGCGCAACGGGAGTTGCGCCCGATAACGTGCCCGTGAGCGAGCCCGAGCCGGTGCCCGATTTTTTGATTTCTTGTTTTGAATATTGGGTAGGCAAAATAGGTTGCGCAGCGATTGTAGGAAAGTGGAAAAGAGCGTAAATTAGATCGGGCGCGGGCACGCACACGGGCAGGGGCACGCTCGAGGGGCGCAACTTTGGTTGCGCAGGTTTTTTTTCATTTCTTGTTTGCAATATGGGGAGAGGAAACTTAATAAAAAATCTGGGGTTAATAGACGAGGAGTTTGATCTGGCGGTAGTAGAGTTTGTCGGGGAGGGCTTTTGCAGCGATTGCTGCCCAGCCAGGTTTGTCTAAGTCAATGTGATTTAGTCCGCGGAGGAGGTTGTAGGCTCTGCGAACGGGTTCATGGAGGGGAGTTTCTTCAAAAGCTGTATTTTCTTTGAGGGGGGAGAGGACTTTGCCGAGTTCTTTGTGGAGTCGCTCCATTTTGACAAAGTGGTCTTCAAAGAGATCTTTGGTCTGGTCCTCTGTGAGGGAAAAGGCGAGCATGTGGTCGAGGCCATCATAGAGCGCTTCCATGTGGGTCATCAATTGAAAAATAAGAAAACGAATTTTGTTTTCTGGGGTCTCAATTTTTAAGAAATGCTCTTTCATATTTAAATAATAACAGGGGAGTTTCTTGTCATATCACATTGATTTTCAGAAGAGAAAAAATAGTGGTTCCAAATAAAAAAATATTTTGATAGGGTGCGAATTATTGTTTCTTGTAAGGAAATAGTTAAGTATCTTAAACTCATTAAGTGAGGTTTTTGTATGCAACCTTTTATGAAGGCGAAGAAAAAAATGGGAATGAGTGAGTCGACACGGCAAGTGCTTAATCGCGCTATCGACATCCTTCATAGAGTTTCTAGCAAAAAACTTTCTGAGGAGTTAGCGAAAAAGGAATTGTCTGCAACGCTCTCTGCCCATTTTTTGAGTGAGGGGGATGTCGATCCGATCAAGAAAATTAAGTTGCAGCGGTGTCTTGAAGAGGTTAATGAAGTGACAAGTGCTTTGGATAAAGGAAAAACCCCTCTTTATGAAGCGATTATGCATGTAAATAGAATTGTAGTTTCAGGTGCAACTAAAGAGCCGCCAGCTTTGCCAGAAAATAGGCCCAACCCGTTTCAAATTCGTCCAAAAATCACCCCTTATGAAGAGGACGAAGAGTATATTAACCAGGAATTTGATATTCCAGGCACTCAGAGGGAAAAAAATCTACAGCTTATCAATACGCAAAAATTAGAAGATAAGGTTCAAGAGATGAGAAGAGAGCAGGGAAGTGAGACGGAGCATGAGGCTCCCCCAAGACAAAGTGAAGAGGATATCACCCTCCTTTTAAATCGAGTTCTTTTGAATAAGAAGCAGTTAGAGGAAGCTATCTCCGATTTAAATGGGACCCTTCAAGCCGTAGGTTTTGAGCTCCGACCCATAAAATAAAAATTCGAGCTTGAAATTTTCTTCGATTTAATATTACTCTAAAAATCCCTTTTCGGTATAAGTCAGTTATGCGTATGAGTAAGATTTTATCTTGGTGGTGGGTTTTTACGTTTATTATTACGTGTCTCTGCACCTACGCTCATGCTTCAAAAAAGAAAATGCAGATGTATCACGTTTTAGTTGAAAGACTTCACGATTTAGAAATTGCAAAAGATGTGGCAGTTGCGGAGAAGGGGAGGCTGGAATTAGAGATTCAAAGTCAAAGCGATCCTCTTTGGATTCAACTAGCTCTTATGAAAGGATTAGGTCTTGTTCCTGAAGGGCAAAAGAAAGTGCTCTTCCAAGAAAACTGATGTATTTAGCACTAACGGCTCTTCTTATTTTACTTCTTGCAACTTCGGCTCTCTTATCAGGCTCAGAGACTGCACTTTTTTCTCTATCTTCCCTAAAAGTGAGGCTGTTAAAAAAGGATCCCAATTGGAAAAAGAGGCTTGTTGCAGAGTTGCTTGCCAAGCCAAAAGAGCTTTTGGTTACCATTTTAATGGTAAATATTGCCGTAAATATTTTGATACAAAACGTTGTTTCTAACGTGTTTGAACCTAGTTGCAATTGGTTTATTACCGTAGGTGTCCCCCTCTTATTAACCCTTTTTTTTGGAGAGGCGATTCCCAAGTCGATTGCCATTTCAAGAAATTTAAAAGTGAGCGTGGCAACTGCCCCCCTACTTTATGCCGTCCGTATCATTATTTCTCCGATTCGAAAATTTTTGACTAAAATCGCAGTGAAACTCTCGAGGATCTTTTTCTTTTTTCTCCAGGCAGAACCTGAAATTTCCTACCCAGAGCTAAAACACGCCCTGGTCACTTCTCAAAAACGGGGGGTGATCAACCGAGATGAGGCCAAGTTGATTCAAGGCGCTTTAAGAATCGACGAAGCTCTGGTAAAAGGGATAATGACATCAAGAAATGACATTTTATTTTATAATATTTCAGATCCCATCGAAAAGTTGCTCTACACTTTTGTGGATGAAGAGTGTAGTCAAATCCCTGTAGTAGACGGAAGTATTGATGAAATTCTCGGGGTGATTACCAGTGCCAATTTTTTCTTAAACCGAGAAAAAATTAGCTTAGGAGGGGATGTAACCCAGTTTTTAAAACCTACCCTGTTTGTCCCTGAGACAATTACTGCCAGAAAACTTCTCCTTAATTTGCATCAAGCAAATGAAACAATCGCTTTAGTTGTAGATGAGTATGGGCAAATCTCAGGCCTTGTTACCAAAGAGGATGTTGTGGAACTTGTCATCGGTCAAATCGAAGACAAGAGAAATGAAGAGGTCCTCTATACAAAACAGGGCGACGATGTAATTATTTGCAGCGGAAAGCTAGAGATCGCAATTTTTGAAGAGATTTTCGATACAACTTTAGATGAGGGAAAAAGCTCAGTTACCATTGGAGGTTGGCTCACCGAAAAAGAGGGGGATATTCCCAAAAATGGGGCAAAAATTATTGCAAATGGGTTTTTATTCCATATTTTAACCTCCACAAAATCAAGGGTAGATCGCCTTTATATCCGGAGGCTAGGCAGTTAAAAATGGGTTGGGAATTTTTTTTAGCCTTAGTGATTTTATCCCTCGCCTTTCAAGCCTATTTTGCCATGATGGAAATGGCTATTGTCTCTTATAATAAAGTAAGACTCCAATACCATATTAGTGAAGGGAATCGAAAGGCTCTCTGGCTTAGTAATTTACTAAATAAACCGACCTATTTATTTGGAACTACCTTGATTGGAGTCAATTTTTTTCTTCAGCTCGGATCAGAGTGTGCAAGAACCTTATATAGTAGATGGGGAATCGATCCAGATTACGCACTCTTTTCCCAAATTATCGTGGTGGTCCTTTTTGGAGAACTGGTCCCCCTTTTTGCAGCAAGGAGCTTTCCTGAGCATGTAGTAAGACTCGGAATTACACCCATATACCTCCTCTCTAAAGTATTTATCCCATTTATTTGGCTCCTTGATGGGACGTGCAGGATCATCGATTGGATGTTTAGATGCCCTCCTCCTGCATTTAATTACCTTACAAGGGAGGAGCTCCAAAAGGCGATCGAAGGGAAAGATATAAAAGGCTCCACCACAGATCAAGAACAACTCGATTCCCTCGTCCAAGCCATCTTTGTTATCAAGACAAAAACCCCGCCAGAACTTATGCAACCCTTGGATAAAGTACCTGTTGCATCATCCGAAGCTACTCTTGAAGAGATTGGAAAGATCCTTAGTCAAAAATACGTCCCCTACCTACCAATTTATTATAAAAAACCCCAACACATCACCAGCATCCTCTATACAAGAGACCTCTTAAAATTAAAACCTGGGCAACCTATTGGAGAGATAGCCAGATCGCCCTGGTTCATTACCGAAAAAAACTCCCTGTTTCAAATTCTTAAACAATTTCGCTGGAATAATCAACACATAGCCATCGTCTTAGACAACAGCGGCAATGCAAGTGGCGTCCTCACCCTCGACACTCTCATCGAAGAGCTCTTTGAAATCGAATCGTCATCACCCTCCCCAAAAGGTCCCATCATCTCCAGCAGAACCTTTCCCGCTCACACACCCATCTCAAAAGTGAACCAACTTTTAGGGGTCACCCTCCCAGGATCAAAAGCCGACACCCTCGAAGATCTAATGACCCAAACCTTAGGTCACGCCCCCAGCAAACTAGAAACTGCCCACATCGGAAGCTTGGAATTAACCCTAATCAGCGCATCTCTCATGGCTGAGAAAACTATCAAAATCAGATCTGTCTAATTATCAATGTACTAAAATAAATTCTCCTCAAACATATAATCTCTATTAGATAAATATATATTAAATTTAGAGAAAATATTATGAGTTGTCCCCCTACTTGCGTTCCTCCAAACACCTGTAATACGGCCGACGGGACTTGCACTTGTCGCCACGACACGAGCCCCTGCATTCCCCCTTGCGTTTGCGATAATACCGGGACCTGTTCAGATACAAACGACAACCCCTGTAATTGTAATCTAGCCTGCACAGCGCCTGAAGTTTGTTCATTTATTGCGGGTACTCCCCAATGTGTTACGATTTCGAATTGTCAAGATAATTCCACATGTTTAGGAACTTGTGAAAATAATCATTGTACATGTACAGGTGGTACTTTATGTCCATCGCCAGGAGTTTGTATAGGAACAAGTTGTTTTTGTGGCTCTAATCTACCTTGTCTAAATGGAGAAACATGTTCTTCTGAGGGGGAGTGTGTTTGTCCATCTTCATGTACATGCACGATGGAATGCCAGACTATGTTTAATCAACGAGTCATGGAGTTAGGAGTGCTTTTTTCATCGCAAAATAGTAATGGGAGTGGTGGTAGCGCTAACATTTCAAATAATCCCATAATGATTGATGCGTTACTACAATCATTCATAGCTTTAAAGCAGTATTTTGCAGGTCTTACCGATTCTAATACCCCTTGTCAAGGGACTTTTGCAAAAGCACTTAATGATGAATTAGGAATTACTACTTATAATGGATTAGTTCTTAACCAAATAAGTATAAATGATCTGGCTGATTTTTCTACGTGGGTTCAAAAAGGACAGAACGATCCAGTCTGGCTCTATTTTAGCGTCAATTGTCCGGGTTTTGAAACTTCTACTTGCCTTACACAATGCGATAATTCGAATACATCTGCCGCAACATTTAATAGTATTTTAACAAATCTTATTAATTGGGATACAAAGGCATTTGATTATAAACAATTTCAAGCTGACAGCTTAAATTTTCTTAATGATACTAAGATTACAGATGGTTATTTAACTGCATTTCAAAAAGTGTTAAATGGTTGCTATATGACATCAAATGGTTGCATCACTTTAGCTTCGACGACTGATCTACCCACAATGCTTAATATTAATACAGGCTCAGGCACGATAGGAGGAGATTTAATAAGTTTTGCCAACGTAATTTCCACAAAAGAATTTAATAGTGGTTGTCCAACAACCCCCTCATGTAACCCCGTTTTTAACACAGGAAACCCTTGTTCAACATATATAGGAGAAAAATAATATGTCAAATCCATGTGATCAAACTAATTATTGTTGTGTAGACAACTATCTGTGTTATAATTTAATAGCGCAAGAATTAGAAATATTTTTAAATCAAATTCACCATTATGCAACACCCTTGGATTGCAAGGGATTATGGTACGCATTTAATAAAATGAGTACGTATGTAACTGCTCTTGCTCCAGCGAACGATCCTAACTGTGGGGAGCTTAATCAGTGTGATATGCCAACCAGCAACTCCCCCGCCCCTAGATCTTGTGCGATTATGTATTATATGCATCAAGGTGGTTTTGATAGCATGCAAGGTTATGTAGATACCAAAATCTCTAGTGCGTGCCAAGGATGGGCTGGCCTAAAAGATCCAAATATGAATAGCATATATGGGGAGCTATCTCAGAACTCCGGATCAGCTTTATTTGGAAATCCTTGTCTATTTAATCAAGCAAACACAGAGGTACAAACCGATATTAGTAATCTTATCACTTATATGACTGCAAAGGGGACAAAAACAAGCCCCGGAGGATTCGAATTTTTCTGTGCAACTGGCAATGAATCAACTTGTAGTGTTAATAATTCCGGGCTGGCGACCGCTCTTAAGAATATAGCAACAACTATTAATCAATTTATTAAAAAGGATTCAGTAGGATTGTTAGATGGCTATTTATACGCGCTCGTCGATTATCTAACTTTGGCTCCATGCTACGGGGTCACAAATGGTCAAAGCTGCGATAGTTTGAGTTCATTAGCTGCGAATGACCCAACTGGACAACAACTACTCCCTTATCTTATACAATTAATTTATCCCGATTGTGGTGCTACTACTTGTAATGCTTTTACAAATTTTCTTATGAATCTTCAAAATTATGAATATAAGAGTGTAAGTGGAACATGTATTTCTGGATGTGATAATACTAATAATCCTGTAAGTAATTGTAGTTCTCCTTGTAAAAACACTGGATTGAGTTGTTGTCAAAGTTCATAAAAAATAAATAGGAAAATAATTATGGAAAACAATATTGATAACATTGAAGACCCGAATTGTATTACTCCTGCGCAATGCACTGCTCAAGGGATGAACCTTTGTGCTTCTAATCAATGTTGTGTTGAAGAATGTCCAGGGCCAGCTGGGACTTGTTGTCCTCTGGGATACAATTATAATTGTGTAACAGGAGGATGTACACAATCGGGAACATGTAGTGCGGGATTAACTAGGTGTGGGGATGGCTCTTGCTGCAGCGCAAACTGCCCAAATACAAGCCCTGGTAAAACAAATGAGACTACATGTTGTCCGAGTGGGGTGAGTCCGGATCAAAGTGGAAATTGCCCCACAAGTTGTCCTTCAGGACAAACTCTTTGCCAGGATGGGAGTTGTTGTGCTACAAATCCGTGTCCTGTAACTAATAGCCAAGGTTTAACAGCTTGTTGCAAACCAGGTGAAACTGCAAATAATGGGGAGTGTTCTTGCGCGCATACACCTTGTTCTAATGGTGAATGTTGCGCAGCTGGAGATTGTCCTGCAAGTGGAAGTTGCTGTAATCCAGGGGAAACTTATAATGCAGACGGAAGTTGCATCTGTAGTAGTAAGTATCAATGTGATGATAACTCGTGCTGCAATTTAGATATGTGTTGTGGATCTCCTTCACAATGTCCTACAAATGAGTATCCAAGCGGAAATGGTAACGTAATAGGGTATATTTCAAGTGATTCAGTCGCCATCTATGATATGGCTACAAATACTAATATAACATCCCTTTCAGTTTCTAATGCTATTAAGACCTTGCTTCATCCGAAAAATGGAAATTTACATGTATTAAGTGTGGACCCTGCAAAGGGAAGTGGCGCTCTAACTGTGTTTGATTCATTGAATAACATCCTGAGTACTATTACCTGCAATAATGATATGGGAGATGCAGTTGATATGATTATGGATTCAACAGGTGAATATATATATGTTCTAGGAGCTGCTAAAGGTTTTCCAAATTTTGTATATAATATCGATATTAATCAATATACATGTAAAACGCATTATTTTAATAACTATCTTTCAGGATCTGCAATTGCAATTTCAGCAAAAGATGATTATCTTTATATAAGTTCTGTAAATATAACTGGAAGCTCAGGACTTTTGGTAGTTTACTCAATAGGTTATTCAGCAACAGAGATGCCCACACTCAAGGAAATATCGACGATTGATACTCAATCTATAGTTGATATCATTTTGACACGCGATGGAAATACTGCATACGTCCTAGAAAACTCACTTGATGAAGGAAACAGTCAAATTCTTCAATTAGATCTATCAACTCCAAGTCAGCCTACAATTACAAATACAATTTCGTTACCAACTGGGGTATATCTTTATGCATCAGGAATCACACTTTCCGCTGATGAATTGTATTTATATGCAACTGTACAAGAATTTTCAGGAGAATATCCTCCTTATACAGAAAACTGGCTCTTACATCGAGTTTGTTTAAGATTTGGTCAAATTGTTTCAACTTCTTACTCAACAGGAAATGCGCTTACCCCTGATTTTAAACAAAAAATCAAGATGAATAATAATGGAGAATACCTCTATGTCCCTGCAACGGGGGCATTACATTCTATCAATTTACAGGATCTTTCATTAGTGAGTTTAGTGACAGAACTAGCTGGAGTTCCTACTATAACAATCACAAGTCCCTCTGGAAGCACTACCATGTGTTGTGGGGGAACGATTTTTGATACTACAACAGGCGCTTGTTGTAGCCCAGAGAATCCTATAACACCATGTCCAACTACAAGCGGGACTTGTTGCGGAACAGATTGTTGTGATTCAGGGGATTGTTGCTCTGACACAACCCAAACTCCATCTGTACCTAAAGGATGCAAAAAATCGGAAACAGATCGATGTTGTAATGACGGAAGTGTAGTAGCATCTAATGCATGTTGCTCAGAAGACACTACGTGTGGAAGTGACCCAACAGATGCTACAGACAGTTGTTGTTGCGGTTCAACTGCTACAGGTTCTTATCAGCCTGCCAATACCGGCATCTGTTGCAATAATACTTGGTACCCAGCAGCAACAGAGCCAGGTCTTTGTTGTCCTACAGGGGAATCTGGAAACCCAATGAAATGGAATTCTATTAGTTCTGGATCTGCAGCTGAGTATACTTGCTGTAGTGGAGCCTCTCAGAAAACTTCAGCCGGGATATGCTGTGGGATACTAGGTCAGGATCAAGGGTGGCAACCAAATAATTCGGATGGTAGTACTTCAGGGATTTGCTGTGGAACTCCAATAGGCACCCCTCCCGTTTCACCAAATTGGGTGGGGGGAAAAGGCTTAGATTGCTGTCTTCTATCAGATTGTGGAAAGGGTTCTACCTGCTGTAAGGATAATCAGTGTGGTAGTTCATGCGGATCGACATCTTGTTGTACAGAGGAGTGTAATTCATGTTATTTTCCTCCGGCTCCAGGTGGAATGCCAACGTATGGGGATGTTTGTGGACCATGTTAGAGATGACCTGTGATCGCGCCCAGACGTCGAATTTTGGATGTGCGGGCTAAATAATATGACACCACCTTTTGGAAATAGAGATCTTACAGCGTTGGGAAATCAAATGCAGGGACTTTCAGGAGCAGTTCCATATAACATCTATGCAAATCTTGGGTTACAATCGCCACTAGCGGCTAATCAATGCTTTCAAGATTGTAACAATACAGATCCTCTTAGCGCAATACAAGCTCTTATACTGAATGAGATGCCAGGTTATTTCCCTCTTCCGACATCTCGAATGCGTGCCTAGGGTTGGCAGGGCTAAATAATCCATATCTGAGTGAAATATATGGGTCGCTATCTCAGAACCCCCCATCAGTTTTATTTGGAAATCCTTGTCTAGTTAATCAAGCAAACACAGAGGTACAAACTGATATTAGTAATCTTATCACTTATATGACTTCTCCGCTGACAAAAACAAGCCCCGGAGGATTCGAATCTTACTGTAAAACTGGCACAGAATCAAGTTGTAGTGTTACTACTCCCGGGCTGGCGACCGTTCTTATTAATATAGCAACAACTATTAATCAATTTATTGAGGATTCAAAGGGATTGGTAGATGGTTATTTAATCGCACTCGTCGATTATCTAACTCTGAATGCTTTTCAGGACAGCACATCCGGATCACGAACTAGTTTGAGTTCACAAGCTGAGGGAGACCCAACTGGAGCAAGCCTAATCCCTTATCTTAAAGAATTAATTGATGACGGCTGTGATAACACGAAGAGTTGTAATGCTTTTTCAAGTTTTCTTATGAATGTTCAAGAAAAGGAATATAATTCTTCAATTGGAACATGTATTTCTGGATGTGATAATACTAATAATCCTGTAAGTGATTGTAGTTCTTCTTGTGCAAACAAGGCGTTGAGTTGTTGTCCAAGTCAATAAAAAATAAATAGGAAAATAATTATGAAAGATAACATTGATAAAATTGAAGATTCGAATTGTCTTACTCCTACTCAATGCACTGCTCAAGGGATGAACATTTGTGCTTCTAATCAATGTTGTGTTGAAGAATGTCCAGGGCCAGCTGGGACTTGTTGTCCTCTGGGATACAATTATAATTGTGTAACAGGAGGATGTACACAATCGGGAACATGTAGTGCGGGATTAACTAGGTGTGGGGATGGCTCTTGCTGCAGCGCAAACTGCCCAAATACAAGCCCTGGTAAAACAAATGAGACTACATGTTGTCCGAGTGGGGTGAGTCCGGATCAAAGTGGAAATTGCCCCACAAGTTGTCCTTCAGGACAAACTCTTTGCCAGGATGGGAGTTGTTGTGCTACAAATCCGTGTCCTGTAACTAATAGCCAAGGTTTAACAGCTTGTTGCAAACCAGGTGAAACTGCAAATAATGGGGAGTGTTCTTGCGCGCATACACCTTGTTCTAATGGTGAATGTTGCGCAGCTGGAGATTGTCCTGCAAGTGGAAGTTGCTGTAATCCAGGGGAAACTTATAATGCAGACGGAAGTTGCATCTGTAGTAGTAAGTATCAATGTGATGATAACTCGTGCTGCAATTTAGATATGTGTTGTGGATCTCCTTCACAATGTCCTACAAATGAGTATCCAAGCGGAAATGGTAACGTAATAGGGTATATTTCAAGTGATTCAGTCGCCATCTATGATATGGCTACAAATACTAATATAACATCCCTTTCAGTTTCTAATGCTATTAAGACCTTGCTTCATCCGAAAAATGGAAATTTACATGTATTAAGTGTGGACCCTGCAAAGGGAAGTGGCGCTCTAACTGTGTTTGATTCATTGAATAACATCCTGAGTACTATTACCTGCAATAATGATATGGGAGATGCAGTTGATATGATTATGGATTCAACAGGTGAATATATATATGTTCTAGGAGCTGCTAAAGGTTTTCCAAATTTTGTATATAATATCGATATTAATCAATATACATGTAAAACGCATTATTTTAATAACTATCTTTCAGGATCTGCAATTGCAATTTCAGCAAAAGATGATTATCTTTATATAAGTTCTGTAAATATAACTGGAAGCTCAGGACTTTTGGTAGTTTACTCAATAGGTTATTCAGCAACAGAGATGCCCACACTCAAGGAAATATCGACGATTGATACTCAATCTATAGTTGATATCATTTTGACACGCGATGGAAATACTGCATACGTCCTAGAAAACTCACTTGATGAAGGAAACAGTCAAATTCTTCAATTAGATCTATCAACTCCAAGTCAGCCTACAATTACAAATACAATTTCGTTACCAACTGGGGTATATCTTTATGCATCAGGAATCACACTTTCCGCTGATGAATTGTATTTATATGCAACTGTACAAGAATTTTCAGGAGAATATCCTCCTTATACAGAAAACTGGCTCTTACATCGAGTTTGTTTAAGATTTGGTCAAATTGTTTCAACTTCTTACTCAACAGGAAATGCGCTTACCCCTGATTTTAAACAAAAAATCAAGATGAATAATAATGGAGAATACCTCTATGTCCCTGCAACGGGGGCATTACATTCTATCAATTTACAGGATCTTTCATTAGTGAGTTTAGTGACAGAACTAGCTGGAGTTCCTACTATAACAATCACAAGTCCCTCTGGAAGCACTACCATGTGTTGTGGGGGAACGATTTTTGATACTACAACAGGCGCTTGTTGTAGCCCAGAGAATCCTATAACACCATGTCCAACTACAAGCGGGACTTGTTGCGGAACAGATTGTTGTGATTCAGGGGATTGTTGCTCTGACACAACCCAAACTCCATCTGTACCTAAAGGATGCAAAAAATCGGAAACAGATCGATGTTGTAATGACGGAAGTGTAGTAGCATCTAATGCATGTTGCCCAGAAGACCCTCCGTGTGGAACTGACCCGACAGATGATTCAGCTAGTTGTTGTTGCGGTTCGACTGCTACAGGTTCTTATCAAGCTGCCAATACCGGCATTTGCTGTAATAACACTTGGTACAAAACGGGTGATCCATTCGGACTTTGTTGTGAAACAGATCCTAACACGAACACTTATGCGTGGTCTAGTCCAAATCTTGTTCTTAATAATACAACAACTGCAGATCTTACTTGTTGTGGAGGAAAGGTGCATGTAAAATCAGGACTAGGAGGAATATGCTGCGGGCTACTCGGTGCTGATAGTCAAACTTGGTATGAGAATACTTCTGAGGGTACTCAGGGTGTTTGCTGTGGAACTCCCCCACCAGGCACCAACATTCCACCTAACTGGATTCCAGGAGGGGATTGCTGTGATGATTCTGATTGTACAGATAGTGATTTTCCATCATGTATCTCTAATCGATGTCATGGTTGTTGCGGGGATGTGATCAACAATTGTAATGTATGCTGTCCCGATACAGGAAAAAAAGCCTGTGAAGTATTTGAGTCAGGAAAAACTTATTGTGGATGTTGTGGTTGTCATAGCTAGCCAACCGGGTCGATATCGAGAACTCAAGCGTAATGCCGGGTTAAATGGTTAGGAATATGAAGGAGCTCAACAAAAGGCTTTTGAAAGGAATCTTATGGGTGTAACAATCTTAAGATGAATCATCTTTTAATTTCTGTATGCCTAAAACGAGTGGACGAAAATGAAAATGTCAGTAGAGGAAGTGGAAAAGCTGAAACGGGTTGTATTTGAGGTTCGGAGGCTATCTCCTTTTTGACTTTATCAAATGGTTTTGATACAGTTTTTTCCTTTAGGGGCAAAAACATGGAAAAAAGTTGTAGAGGGGTTGATAGTAATTTTAGGGGGCGGGGTCTTTTGGATGCTAGGCCGACTTGGTTTAAGGGGTTTGTTTATGAGCGTGGGTTACATCTTTCCTCTTCTTGGGTTTCTTTGTGGGGGGGAGTGCTTGGATCTGTAGGACTTGGCGCTATGGGGTTTTCTAGGAGGTTAGAGACGAGGGTGGTTAGAGCACCCCTTTTGTTTAGAGGGGGGGTTGTGATTGCTTTAGTTGGGATGACAGCTCTTTATGGGGGGAGTCAGGTTAGGGAAGTGGAAAACTATATACAGGGGAGTCACGACCTGATTGAAGAGTATGAGCAATCGGGGGATTACCGATCTGCTGTGGGGGTTGCAAGAAGTAGTTACGCCTGGTTATTAAAGGTGGGATCTTCTAAGGATGCTTCGGTGTTTTTTGAAGAGGGAAAGAGGTTGGAGGGGGAAGTTCTTGCTTTGGGGGCTTCAAGGCGTTTGTTTGATGAGAGGTATCAGCCGAAAGTTACATTGCTAAAAGTGTTAGAATTTGCTGGGATGGAACCGTTGGTTAGCTCGGAAAGAGCCGTTCTCCAAATTAATAATTGGGCTCAGAAACATCTTTTGCGTCAGGGGGAGCGTTGGGAGGAGCAGACAACTAGATTTGAAGAATTAAAGCCGAGTATTAAACCTCTTTTACGAGATCTGGGGTTTATAGATGCTACGATTGCTCAGTTTGAAGATTATGAGGGGGCGCTTGTTCATGGGGGGCTTTTGCCAAGGGTTCGCCTCCGTCTGCACTATCTTGTTAAGGAGTGGGAGAGGGGGGTGAGAGTTTCTCGGATCTATTTCTTAAGTGGGGAGAGGCCGTTAGATCCCGGGCAAGAGGGTGTAGCAAAGTTGATAGAGGATAAAGAGTCCCCGTTGAAAATAAGAAAAGGGTGGTTAAAGCCTTCCGACTTTCCGAAAACGGAACGAGAAATGGTGGAATTAGTTTGGGAGCAATCAGAGATTCCAGCCGATATGAGAAGCAAAGTGGAGGTCTATTTCATAAATGCCCCTATGAAAAATGATGCAAAAGGGGAGAGGCGTGTTCGTCCGACAACCGATGATACTGTAGAAACCTGGCTAAAAACTTCACCGCCACAGGGGAGATATTTAGCGATAACAAACGCGCCTTATACCAATCGACAAGACTTAGTGGTGAGGGCAATTGCTCCAAGTGAGTACGGTATTGATACGATCGGTCCCGGTTTGGGTGAGAAGGAAACAATGGCGATTGTTCTTGATGAATTGGCCCGATCTATTTTTCAGGCAAAGCAATTTTCTGAAAAAGCTAGAGGGTAGTTTTCGACTCTTTTAGGCAGAGGGAGATAAGTTCCAGGCAAGAATCAATTTCTCGTTTGGTTGTGAGGCGGCTCAGAGAGAAGCGCAACGAGGAGAGGGCCCTTTCTTGGGGAAGATTCATTCCGAGGAGGACGTGGGAGGGGCTGAGGGCGTTTGCCGAGCAAGCAGAGCCGAGGGAGGCGATCACCCCTTTTTGATCGAGGTTCATTAAGAGTGTCTCTGCGTCGCAATCTTTGAAATAGATATTGGATGTGTTGGGAAGTCTCGGTCCCGTGCCGTTGATTTTGAAGTGGGGGAATCGGGAAAGGAGCTCGCTTTCAAAATAGTTTCTGAGCTCTTCTACTTGTTTAAAGGTGGTTTCGTCGATGAGAGAAATCGCTTTTGCTAGTCCTAAAATCCCTGCGATGTTTTCGGTTCCAGCTCGCATCTCCCTTTCTTGGTGCCCCCCTTTAAAAATCGGCGGGATTTTGTACTGTTTTCTCAAAATTACAAAGCCTATCCCTTTTGGGGCATGAAATTTATGCCCAGAAAAGGAGAGTGCGGCAACCCCTTTGGGGAGGTGTTTGCAACGCACTTTACCCAGGAGTCCTACGCCATCTAAAACAAGGGGGACGTTGTAGGTTTGACAAATCGTGGCAAATTTCTCTAGAGGGATCATCACCCCTGTCTCAGTATTGGCCGCAGTGAGCATGACAAATGAGGGGTCGGTTGTTTTTAAAAGTTCTTCTAGCTCTTCTGGTTTGGGATATCCTGTTTCATCGACGCTTAAATTAAGAGTGTGATACCCCCCTAGCGCCCCAAGTGTAGAGGCGTGTTCAATCTTAGTGGAAATAATTGTCCCGGGCTTTCTTTTGTGAAAGCCATGAACCAGCATGTGATTGCCCTCTGTCCCACCAGATGTGAAATAAATTTCCTCGGAATTGATTCCAAAATAGTTCGCAATCAACCGTCTTGCGCTAGAAATCTTTTCTCTTCCATCTCTTCCATATTTCGTAATACTTGAAGGGTTTCGGGGGATGCCGTCTAAATCAAGAAGCATCGCTTCGAGCACTTCAGGGAGAAGGGGGGTTGTTGCGTTGTTGTCCAGGAATATCATGGGTTCGTATCAAAAGCAGGGTTATGTTATCGTGCCCTCCGCTCTCTTTTGCCGTTTCAATCAAATGGCTGGCCACCTGGTTTAAATCGGTGTAGTTTTTCAATAAGGACTCAATTAAGTTGTCTGATACAAGATCGGTTAGGCCATCGGAGCAAAGGAGGTAGATATCACTTGCTTCGGCCTTTTCAGATTTTATTTCAGGTGTTACAAACATTGAGGTCCCTATCGCTTTTGCGAGGACTTTCCTGGGTAATGATACACCATTGCGATTTTCTCCTGAAGGGAGATTTTTCGAAAAAGTGGTATGATCGTTTGTCAAAGGGGTCAATTTTCCCTTTCGAAATCTATAAATTCTACTGTCACCTACGTGGGAATAGACAATAAATTCTTTGAAAAACAGAATGCTGCACAAGGTGGTTCCCATTCCGTAAAAGCTTGGATTAGAAGCGCCTAAATGATGAACCCAAAGGTTTGTATTCTCAATTACGGACTCGACATGCATTTGAATCTCTTCTAATTCTAGAGAATCTTTTGAAGTTTGAAAGAGAGTTTGAATCCCTGAGCACATGTATTCAACTGCTCTTGAGGCTGCGACTTCCCCTGCGTTATGCCCCCCCATGCCGTCGGCTAAAATAAAAAACTTCTCCTTGGGGAGCTCTCGAAAGACGTCCTCGTTATTATTTCTAAGGAGACCAACGTCTGACTTGCCAAAACTTTCGATCTTAAAATGACTACTCACAACCACCAAAAAAATGTTTATACATGTGTAAAGATAATTCTAATAACACTAATAGAATTGAATGTCACGTGTAAAAGAATGGAAGAGTAGAGCGATCTTGTTTTTAAATAGACAAAACCTAGGTAGCTTCCAAACGCAAAAAGGGTTAGGAGTAAAGAAATATTTTCAATAGATTGACTGGGGGAAAAGTGGAAGAGGGAGAAAATTAGGGCGCTTGTAAAAATTGCAACATAAGTCCCCATTTTCGTTCTAAGGTAGGAGAGCAAGACTCCTCGGAATAGAAACTCTTCAAAAATTGGAGCTGCGATAATGATGGAAAAAAAGGCTACCGAAGAGGTTAGAGGGTTACCCAGCGACTCTTTTAAAAATCTGACAGCTACTTGTTCCTTATTCGTTGGAGAGGCAATGAGCGAGGTGAGGAGTTCTGCAAGATAGGTAACTGAGGTGACAACAGGAATTGCAAGAAACCAAAAGACTAATCCGGTCTCTAAATCTTTCAAGATCGATTTGCTTTCTGGGAACGATCTGTCTTTCCAAACTTTTATCATATTGGTTCGGTTTCCCCAAAATCCGTATAGAAAAAAGAGGAGGGAGGCAACTACAAAGGTGATGATATGGCTAAGTATCGGGTAGTGGATTAGGGGTAGGAGAAAAAAATAGCTAGCTAAGAAGATAAAAAAAGAGGCGAAAACATCTTGAAGGGTAATTGCAGCCCCTTTGTACTCTTTGTAGGGGAGGTGGTAGTACCCTTTTGCAAAAGCAATCCAAGAAATGATCAGAGCTAAAATTAAAAAAAAAGCAAAACCTGCTAGATTGCTTTCCATCATAGTTTAGCCAATAAAATGTAGTCTTGAATTTGCCTAGAGATCTGCTTTACCATTTGCATGTGGGCCGATCCGATCGGGGATAAGAAGAAAGTGGTCTTGCCGAGGGTATCTTTAGAATAATTTATTTTAATAGGGATGTTAAAAGAGTCGGAGACGAGCTCTTGTAAAATTACTTTAGGTTCTGGACCTCGAATATCAATTACATGGACACGAAAAGCCATTTCAAGAAAGTAGGTTTGCGGCGGAATTTTTGAGGGTTTTGGAGTTAATTGATGTTGAACCAGTTCTATAAAAACCACGAATTCAGAGGCAGAGCCGTTTTCGTAGAGCCAGCGGACATCTTCCAGAAGGGGGTTAATTTCAGATAAATCGGTTAAATGCTTCCCTAGAACGGAAAAGTCTCTTGTGAGATAAAATTGTTTTGTCTCTAAAAACCTTTCATAAATTACCTCTGTCAACTCCTCAGAGAGATTCCAAGGAACGGGCTGAGCTTTGGTTGTAATTACGGGAACTAGGGCAATTTTTGGTTTTGCTGCGCCCGTATCGTGATAAGGAAACTGGTTTGCAGAAAAGTGTCTCTCTGCGCAGGAAGAAAAAAATAGGGCGAGTAGTCCAATTTTCCACATAAGCCCAACCATAGCACAACTTATATCCTAGTGGCAATTAGAAATGATCTTGGAGGAACTGTCAGAAGGGTTTGGGGGGTGTTATCCGGATTAGTTTGAATCAAGATTTTCCATTCACTCATTTCATAGTCGTGCAAAAGGAGGGGGGCAAGGGATGCGTTGCAGGCGATAAGGTAGGCGTTTGTGAGGAGGAGGACAACGACGTGCTCTTTTATTAAGATAGTTCTTGCATAAGGCTCTTCTAAATATTCATCGACTTTATAGAAGGGGATCGATTTTCGAAGGGCTGTAAGGGTTTTGAGAAAAGGGAAGAGGGGGGAGTGTTTCTCCCAATCAAACCAAGTAAGCTCATCTTGGCAATAGGTGTTATTGTTGCCAAAGTTGGTGTGGCCGTATTCATCACCCATTCGAATCATAGGGACGCCAATGGACAGGAGATTGACAAAAAGGAGATTTTTCATCTGCTGCAATCGGATCGCAAGAATTTGAGGATTTGCTGTAAGTCCTTCAACGCCATAGTTTGCTGAGCTGTTGTCATTCTCCCCATCCCGATTATGTTCGCCATTATTTTCATTATGTTTGTGGTTGTAGGAGACAAGGTCATTTAAGGAAAACCCGTCGTGAGTCGTAACATAATTAATCCCTTTTGAAGGGGGCGAACCGTTTGGGAAAAGATAACGCGATCCTAAGAACGAATCTTTAAAAAACTGTTCCTGCATCGAGTCGCCTCTGATAAATCTTCGCATTGCCGGCTTATACGAGCCGTTCCAAGCAGAACAATTTTTTACATTAAACCCGTGTAATAGGTTAATCCCATAACAATCCCAGGGTTCTAGAATTAGTTTGGTCTGAGAAAGAATAGGATCGTTTGAGAGGAGCTCAAAAAACGGGGGGAAATCGAGGGGGGTTCCATCCTTTCCGCGGGAAAAGCATCCGCCCAAATCAAACCTAAACCCATCGACTTGACACTCTTCTGCAAAATATCGGAGTGAGGAGAGAATTAAGTGGGAGGTGGCAGGGCTATTTGCAGATAACGTATTTCCGCACCCACTAAAATTGGTGTGGTGCTTGTCTTTATTTAGGATAAAGTAGGACTCTTTATCTACTTCATCAAAATGAGAAAGGGCGCTTACATGATTATATACCACATCGAGAATGACTTCGATTCCCTGTTTATGAAACTCCAGAACCATCGTTTTGAATTCAACTAGCGCTGCAAGTCTGTCATCTTTAGTTGCATACCTTTTTGTGGGGCAGAAAAAATTCATCGTCATATAGCCCCAGCAGTTCCAGAGCCTTTTATTAGTAAACGATTCCATTCTAGGGTTTTCTCGTTCATCAAATTCGTGGATGGGAAGAAGTTCTACAGCGTTTATCCCAAGTTCTTTGAGGTAAGGGATTTTTTCAATCATCCCTAGATAGGTTCCGGGATGGGTCACTTTGCTTGAGGGGTGCTTTGTAAACGATCTTACATGCATCTCATAAATAATAAGGTTTTGCTTCTCAATTTTAGGCTTTTCAACCCCTTCCCAGTCAAAAGTGTGGTCGAAAATCATTTGACATTTCGGGGCTTCATGCCAATCTCCCCAAGCGTGAGGAGTTGAAAGTGCTTTAGCATAAGGATCTAAAGCTAGGGCGCCATCAATTTCGAAAAGGTAAGATAGAGTGAGGGGAAGGGGATCTGTCTGAAGAGTCCAGACGCCTCCAGGGGTTTTGTGGAGCTGCAGCACTTTTACTGGCAATGGTTTATGCGGTTCAAACAGGTGAACTTTGACCGATTTTGCCGAATTGGTAAAGAGAGAAAAAATTAATTTATTGCCTGTTAAAGTGGCGCCAAAGGTGTGAGATAGGGGAATCATACTGCTCATAAACGAGACATTAATGAATAAAAATGAAAAATCATAGAAAAAAATTGCATTTTTTGAGTAGAATTAACCATTCTAAAGTTAAGAAAAACACATAGTATCTAAAAAATACTCTCAAGGAGGAAAAATGTCTCGCGAAAACGCTGAAGAAAATTTAAGAGAATTTGGTAAAGAACTGAATTTAGAGGGTTTAACATTTGATGAAAATCATACTTGTATATTAGGTATTGATAATACCTTTTCACTCCATCTAACTTATGAGCCTAACTCTGACAGACTTTATCTCTACTCACCTATATTAGATGGTCTCCCTGGAGATACAAAATCACGTCTTCTCCTATACGAAACACTTCTAGAAGGATCTATGCTTGGCGGCCAAATGGCTGGTGGCGGCGTGGGTGTGGCTACAAAAGAAGAGCTTATCCTTATGCATTGCGTCCTTGAAATGGCTCAAGCAGATGCTGCTGCGCTAAGAAGATTTGCCCCTATTTTCGTAGAGGCTGTAGAAAAATGGCGTGAAGTTGCTAAAAAAATTATGGAAGGCCGCTTTGACAAAGAGAGAGACGCGCCAAAACTTCCCACTCCAGGCTCAATGCCAGGTAGCGGAAAGCCAGGTGGATCTGATTTCCAAAGACCGCCAGGAACCGACTCCTACATTAAAATCTAATCTGGCTCAAAAAGCCTCCCAATCGGGAGGCTTTTTTATTATACCGCTTATATAGCAGTTCCCGTTGAAACACCCTCTTTTTTCTGTGCAGAATTTTTTTTTCAATCCCGCCTCATCAGGCCTGGTTTCAAACAGAGCCCTCTTCAGCGGACGGCTTCGCCAAATTGAACTAAACGGAATTAAAAAAACTAGGGATGGGGCAGTTAGTCTTGCAGTGAGTTTCTGGTGGCGGTCATTTTCTTAGGACGAGAATTTTGAAAATAGGGAAGTGAACTGATTTAGATAGTAGGTGATATCAGGATCTTGGGAGGTGAGGCTGGCGGTGATCTGTTTGATGCTAGTCATCACAGTAGAGTGGTCTCTATGAAAAATGTCCCCTATTTTCATGTAGGGAAGCTTTAGCTCTTTGCGAAGAAGGTACATGGCGATTTGGCGGGGGAGGGAGGTCTCTCTTGCTTGGGACTTGCTAAGAAGATCCTCTTTTTTGATTCCAAAAACTTCGGCTACAGAGATGAGGATTTTATCAGAGGAGAGGTTATTTTTTTGATCGATCGATATAAGTTTGGCAAGAAGGGGTTCGACATGATGGAGTTCAATTAGTTGGGAAGATTCTGAGTGACTGGAAATATATTCAATTGCCCGGCTCATTGAGGCGGGGGTGATAAAGTTTTTTAAGAGAAATTCTACAAGAGGTTTTTTCAGCTTTACATGGTAGAATGCGGCCCTTTTTTTTAAGATCTCTTGCATCATTTCGGCAGGGATCTCTTTTTCAAAGGGTAGGGTTAGTCCCCACTCAAATCTGCTTACCAGCCTATCCTCTATGTATTCAAGGAGTCTTGGATTGACAGAGGCGCTTAAAATAATTTGTTTTCTTGCTGTGTGGAGCGTGTTGAAGGTGTGAAAGAGCTCTTCTTGGGTCGCATTTTTTCTTCCAAAAACTTCAATGTCGTCAATAATCAGAACATCTAGTTTCCGGTAGGTAGAGCGAAAGAGTTGCATTTGACCATTTCGAATGGCATGGACAACGTGGTCTGTGAAAGTTTCTGCTTTTACATAAAAGACTTGGAGTCCCTCTCTTTGATAATGTGCTGCAGCAGCCATAAGAAGATGGGTTTTCCCGGTCCCACTCGGTCCATAAATGTAGACGGGGTTGAATATTTCTGGGAAAAAAACTCCAGTTTTTCCTGTATCTGGATCAATACCGAGGAGCTTACTAAAAATCGTGAAAGATGCCTTGTTTTTGGGGGTTGCTACAAATTCATCCAGAGAGGTGTGGGCAACTAGGGGGTCTGATTCAAATTTTAAATCGTAAGAAAAGGTTGGTTTAGCTGCCTCTTCCATTGCAGGGAGGGCAATATCGCCCGAGCTAAGGGTGACTTTGATCGGTTTGCCATTGTTGTCGAGAAGATGCTTTTTTGCTAGAGGTGCAATGTGCTCATGGTACCAAGATGTTTGAAACGAGTCGTTTGCTTCTAAATGAAGATTGCAGGCATCAAAACCTGCAATCTTCAAGGGTCTGACCCACTTATCAACGGTCGATTTTCCAAATTTGCCATCTAGGATAGTTAGAAAATCATCCCAAGATTTCATATGTTTTTCAAAATTTTAGGATTTTTTTGGTATCTACGAATCATAAACCACTGTTGGAGCATTCCAAAGAGGGTTGAGAAGATCCAATAAATGTTGAGTCCTGAGGGCATGCTGTAAAACATGAATGTGAATACAACAGTCATTACATTACCAGCGGTCTTCATCTGTTGTTGCTGCTCGGTCATCGGCCCAGTTTGAGGTTGCCCCATAGAGCTAACTCTTGATTGGGCATACATCAAAGCACCTAAAATAAAGGGGAGAAGGTGGAAGTTGGTTCCGATAAAAATAATAGGGTAGCTCCAGGAAAATAGGACATCAGGTGCAGTTAAGTTTTGGATCCAACCAGGAATAAATCCTACCCCTCGCAGTTCGAAGGTAGATTTCAATAGATCAAACATTCCAATTAAGAAAGGGAACTGGATCAGCATAGGGAGACATCCAGAAAAGGGATTGACCCCTTCTGTTTTGTAAAGCATTGCTGTTTCAGTCTGAATTCTCTTTGCGTCCCCTTTGAATTTTTCTTGAATTGCTGTCAATTTAGGGCTTAGTTTTTGCATACGTGTGGTCGATTTATAAGCCCATGCGTTTAGCGGATAGAGCATAAGTCTTAACACAAACGTAAGTAAAATAATGGATAGGCCCCAAGACTTTGTGATGTAATGGAAAAACTGCATGATGATGAAAAGAAGCTTTGAAAAGGGCTCTGTGATAAATGTGATCCACCCTTGTAAAATAACTACTTTTTCAAAATGGGGATTTTTCCCTGGGCCATCTTGCGCTTTAGCTATCGCATTATCAACTTTTGACAACACTTTAGAAGAGTAGGGGCCTGCATAAGCGATAAACTTGATTGGTTCACTAGTCGGTTTGCAAGGAAGGAGGGTTTGGTAAGCTGGGTAATCTTTGGCAGGGTAGGCGTTGTAATCTTTGTCAATCAGCGTAAGTCTTGTTGGTACGGTCTCTCCAGGAATGAATTTTACTTGAATTCCCGGGATATGGGTGTTTGAGGGATCAAGAATCATCCCAAAAAAGCCGTTTGCATTGGAGATCCAGAGCGGTTCTAATACGCCGTAAGTGGTGTCATTTTTTGGCAATTTAATCTTTTCTACAGATCCCTTTTCTTTTGTAGAGGTCGTGTAGTATTGGAGTAGAGGGGAGGGGCTGCCTGAGACAAGTTCCACTTCCAGGATACCTGAGGTAAGCCATAGATTGTTTGCAGGTCCATCGAATTGGACTTCAAGTTCTAGAGTGTAGGGGGTAGCTTCAGGAATTGTGTAAATCTTTTTTACGGAGGTGTCACCAGATTTCCCAGAAAATTCAATAAAATTTTTGCCAATTCTCGTCATTTGGTATTGAGCAGTGGAAGTGTCAGTTTTGTCTGAAATAATATTTAGGGCGTAGCAAGAGGGGGGGATTTTTGAGAGAGTTGCCCCATTATTATTTTTGATGCTTCGTCTGAGCAGAGGGGTATACCCTCCTAACACCGGCTCTTTTTTGATCCCTTCTGAAGAGATGTAAGGATTTAAAGGGAATCGAGAGTTTATAGGGGAGTCGGCTTCAAGGGTTTTGTCAAATTGGATCGGGAGGACGACGCTCTCTGGATTTGCCTGCGAGGTAAAGGGGAGGTTGATTTCAGCAAGAGCGCCTCCATTTGTTGAAAACACAAGCTGCTGATAGTTATTTTCTAAAACATAAAATTGTTCTGAAATGTCTGAATCGCTTGAAACTAGGATAGGCTTTATTACAGGCGCTGCTTCTTCTGAGAGGGAGATGAGTTGCTCTTGAGAAGGCTTCGGAGCTGGTTTATCAAACAAATAATTATTTATTAAAAAAAACGAGATAGAGAGTGCAGAGACAAATAAAAGTGACCGTTTTTCCATAGACAAATTCCCATTTTTTTAAATGGAAACTATAACACAGGTTCATTAAGCTTGCAAATGGTTAATGAAGCAGCGAAAGAGATCTGTTTGTCTGAGATTCTCAAGCCATTCGTCCTCTAAAACTTCATTCAAAGGGGGAAGAGCGTCAAATTGCTCTGCTTTTTCCAAATGATGGATAGCCCTTTCAAAATTCATAGTAATAGAATAAAGGCATGCTAAATGGTAGTAAACTTCTGTATTTCCGAGCTTTGCAGCTTGCATGAGTTTGTATTCAGCCTCTTTCCAAAGTTGCTCTCTATCATCGGTTTGTGCAGTGATTTGGGCGAGATTAATCAAAGTGAGTGCCCAGTCGAGCAAAAGCAGGTCTTGTTCTTCGTTTTTCTGGAAGGCAATTTTGTAATGAACAATCGCTCTGTGATGGGCTTCTGACTCTTCAATTAATTCACCTAAATGAGAGTAGACAAGGGCAATTTGATAGTGAATTTCTGGGAAGTCGGGATCGAGCATCAGAACCCTTTTTAGGATTTCTAGCGCTTTTACGTAAAGTTTTTCGTCATTGGTAACATCCCCTTTCAAATCGAGGGCAACGGCGTATTCATAAAGCCATTCAGGTCTTAAATGGACTGCATTTTTTTGGAGATTAAAGGCCTCTTCAAAATTTACGAGGGCCTGTTCTAGTTGGCTAGAGTCGTGGCTTGCTTCAGAGAGTTTAATCAAAGTGCAGGCGTACTCAAAGTAATAGGTGCTTGCTGGGTGCAGGTGGAGGGCCTTTTGTAAAAATTTACTAGATCTCTCATAGAGGCTAAAATCGCCCTCAATCTCTGCAATTACCCCGTAAGTTTTTCCAAGATGAAACCACAGTTTGTGGTTAATCCTGCACATAGAGAGACCCTCTTGAAATTTCTCAATAGCTTGGTAGTAGTAATCAAGGTGGTCATGGTATTTTCCAAGGGCAAATAAATTAACTCCAAACGCAAAATAAATTTCCGGAGAGAGGCTAAATTTATCTTCAGCTTCCACCGCTTTGTTGGTCCCTTCATAGATAAGGTCTACTCGATCTGAAATAAGACCTAAATGGGAAAGGGCTTCTGACCATAAAACCAAAATTTCTACATCTTTTCGATTACAAGAGTAGGCTTTATGACATTTTTCAATGCAAGAGTGGAGTCTTTTCGCGTCTTTGAGCCGTTTTCCCGATTTTAAGAGAAGTTTTGTCCAGTCTTTCCAGAGGGGGACGTTTTGTGGATGTAGCTTTGCTGAGTTAGTAAAACATTCATTTGCTTGGCAAAAGTGGTCCTCATCGAAAGTAAGCTCATAGAGCTCACTTAAGGCAATTCCCATATAGTGCCAACAATCAAAATTTGAAATCGATTTGGAGATCCCGTTTCGAAAGCAATTGATAGCCTTTAAATAAAGTCTTGGATCCCCAATTTGAATCCCTAATTTTAAAGAGACGTTTCCGAAATCTTGCCAAAATTTGACCGGCATGTCCTCATTGTGACCTAGGGCAAGGCCATGAAATTCGACCGATTTGTTTAGTTCAAAAATTTCTTTTGAATGGCTTGCGATTTGATTCATCACCCCACCGTATTGCCAATAAAAATCGGCTAAGAGATCGGGGGCAACTCCGTTGATCAAAGTGAGCCCTGTTTCATATTTTGCTTTCGCTTCCAAGAAATAGTGGTATTGTCCAAATAGGTTTCCTAAAAGAGATAAAGTTTTGCCCCACGCATGCCAGGCTGAAAAATAGTTAGGATCGAGTTTAAGAGCGTTTTTAAAACTTTTATTAGCAAGTAAAAGATATTTTTTAACCTTAACTTCAGAGCCATAGTTAAGTAGAGCAATTCCTTGCTCGTACAACATTACAGGATTCTTAGAGTCAAATTGGCTTGCTAGTTCAAATAGAGCAATCCCTTTAGTCTCTCCCTGAAGCAATCTTTTTTCACCCTGTCTTAAAAGAAATTCACTGTGGTTAAAATTATCTATATCAAAGACAAGGGAGCTCAAGGAGGTGTCTGACTCAACCTGCTTGTCATAAGCTTGTTGCGACTTGCCTTTTTCCCTGTTTTTTGACTTGCTTAAAGAAGGTTTTTTTGCCATTTTTCGACTACATTTCCTTTAATAGGAGTTTCAGATTATAGGAGAGCTATAGTTTTAACTCAAGTCCCAGCATCTTTTTTAATTCCCCTGATCAAACTACTAGATTTTTTGCTCAAGTTTAGAGAGAATGTTTTAGATAAAGTTTTTTTTACTTAAAATTAATTTTCGAATAGGTGAGGGACAACCGTGAACGATTTAGAAAAGATATTTTTTGAAGCGAAGAGAATCATTCGTATGAGTGAGACAGACGCTACAGGAGCCCTCTATTTTACTAATGCCTTGAAGTTTGCCACCGAGGCTTTTGAAGAGTTTCTAGGTTTTGATCATAGATCGGACTATCTATTGCCCATCGTTTCTGCAACCAGTTCCTTTTTAACCCCCCTGTTTTTAGGAGATGAGATTACGGTTAAGCTGAAGGTGGGGAAAATAGGGACAACATCGATTGAAATTCGGGCAGAAATAAAAAAGGGGGGCAAGATAGCCGCCCAAACGGAAATCATCCATGTTGCCGTCTCACGGGTGACTGGAGAAAAAATTGTGCTACCACTAAGCTTAAAAATTAAGCTCGAACTTCTTTAGGATTCCACCTTTTTAATTGCTCAAGAAGTGTAGGAGTCGGTATAAAGGTAGTGATAGCTTCAAGGTGTCGTCTTTTCTTGAGCAAATTGAAGGCTTCAGTAAAGTTTTTCCGCTCACTAAACATAATCCATGCGATGGCAACCGCCCCTGTTCTAGATTTACCATCTTCACAATGAATCAATACCCGTCCACCCGATTGAATCTCTTGGTTAATTGCACCTACCAATTCAGTAAGGGGAAGAGGAGTTAGGCCAGTATCTGCAATATCCCCTTCGATATATCGAATCTTTATGCCGTTATTAAGGGTCTCCCCTTTAAAAAAATTACAAGAGCCCCCTTTTTTAATCCGACTTGCTTGCTTTTGATAATCCCCCGCAATATTGACTACTAAAGAGATGTTTAGCTCCTCTAGCAGTTTTTTTGAAGCTGCTTGAATTTCTGACCCTACCATTACATGTAAGCTGATGAAAGAAATTTTATTTCCAATATTATATGCTATTGCAAAAGCTGCAGTAGCACAATCTTCTCCAAATCTAGCAGATGCTAAAGTTTTTAGATCGCTGTTTAAATGGATAAGATTGGTTATTTCATGAAGACCAGGGCCTAGAATTTCAGAAGGGAGTTCAATCGGATGGGTCTTTTTTAAGAAGTCTCCTAAAGATGCAAGAATGATAGCTGGCACATAGAAGAGAATGGAGAGGGCAAATGCTGAGACCCTTGCTCCGATTTCTAGATAACAGCAATTGGAGAATTTATTAGGTTGGGGCCTAAGATCTAAACCTGAGAGGCACATTCTTAAGGGGGTTTTTAAACTTACATGCATAAATCCAGATCTCATTTTTTAGTTGCAGAATTACTATAACATATTGATTTTTATATTGAAACACAAAAATTGATATAGGCCTCAGTCTTTCCCCAGGTGAAGATAACCGGGAGAGTTGCGATCGCTTTGAATCGGGGGTCGTAGTCTGAAAGGGGGTAGCTGATAGAGATAATTCTTTGGCCAGAGATAAATTTTTTGCACAGAGTTTCGATTACATCATCTGAGAGGCAGGTTCCAAAGAGGTAGATAACGGTAGCGTTTGAAAGATCGGAATTAAGAAAGTCTTCGCACCGAAAATCAATCTCTGCTGAGGAAAATCGGTTAGCCAATTTTGCGATTTTTACAAAGAGGGGGATTTGTTCAATAGCTGTTACTTTGCACCCGAATCGATCTCTGACAAAAAACGCCGTTTTTCCAGTTCCCGCACCAAGCTCTAAAAAATGGTCCTCAGCTTTCAGTTCAGCGCTCTCGCAAAGAGATTCTATGGTTGAAAGAGGGGTCTCCCCATATTGGTGGATATCAGTAGCCCCCTGATTTTGCAAAAATTTTCTGCAAATCGAGTAAGGGTTTACTAATTGATAAAAAAAATTTAAGAAGATCATTTATGCCAATGGTACACTTTTGGATTAAGGGTGATATCCTCTTTTTTTGGAAGCTTAAATTTCGGAAGAAGGGGGGTTAGATGTTCTAAAATTTCAGTTTCAGAGAGAGGCGATTCGATAATTGCGGTGGGCCTTGCCCCAAACTCGGGATCAGGCCTCGAACTCACATTTGCCCGGAGGATCTCGGGGTGAGAGAGGAGGGCCTTTTCCAGTTCTTCAGGATGGATGTTTTCCCCCCCAGAGATAAACATTCGATCTTTTCTCCCGATCAGTTCCAGGCCATGAGGGCCGATGTGGCCCAAATCTTTTGTTGGGAACCATCCATCCGCAAAAGAGGACGGTAGGTTGTGATAGCCTTGAAAAAGGGTCTTGCCTCTGACATAGATTTCCCCATCTACAAGTTTGAGTTCTCGATAAGGAAGGGGGTCGCCGAAAGCAATTCCCTTTTTTGGATTAAACTTTTGTGTAGCAACTTGTGAGGACATCTCTGTCATTCCATAAGTAATATAGATAGGAAATCCCCGAGAATGTGCTTCTAAGCAAAGGTCAAAAGGGATTGGCGCGCCACCAACTAAGATTGCTTTAAGTTTTGGGTAGACTTTTGGATTTTGCAAAAACCGCTTCAATTGCGTCGGCACAAATGAGACGTGGGTTACTTCAGATTCTTTTCCCGACCCAGGCAAAATCACCTCTGCCCCAGAAAAATAGCACCTAGTAACGATCGAAAGGCCGCTCACATGATAAAGCGGCACCGATAACAAATACTTATCGCCCGGCTCAAGCACCAAATCAGGATGTGAAAAACTCGCCGAATGAAAGAGATTTTCCAGCGAAAGATGCGCTAGTTTTGCTTTCCCAGATGAACCAGAAGTTGCAATCAAAACTCCCGATGAAGGAAGGTCTATCTCTGGCAAAGCAACTTCCCTTGTTGAAACCGGAAAAAAGGGAAGATCCCCCGTAAGCCGGCTAATAATAAAATCGACGCACCTCTCAGTAGCTTCTGCAAAAAAAATCGGCTTCAAAAATAACACTCAAAGATAAATTCCCCCAATTTACCAAATCCAAAATTTCTCAGAAACGAATTATCCCAAATTTCTAAGGAGGACCATGACTAGTTGCTTCTTTAAACTGAGAGGGTTTCAAAAATTGAGATTTTTCGAAGCCGGCGCGCTCAGATTTGAAATAGGCGAAGCCGTTGCCAAGGATGCAATCTATTTGAAAACTAGGTAAGCCCGAGGTAATTTCAACGATGACGATGCCGGCAATGAAAAAGTCAATTCTTGGAACACGAGCAGTATAACAATCACTTGTTACATAAAGAAGCTTTATGATCAATAGTTTGCGATTATTCAAGCTTTGTTTACAATCAATTATATAAAAATCAACTTTGTTTGGAGGTTCAAAAATGACACCATCTATTTTTATTTATAATGAGACAGGAGGAGCTTTATATATTTGCTCTAGTCCAACAAATAAAAGTGTATGTACACAAGTAAATGCTGCTCTTCCATCTTCTAGCGGGCCTAGTAGTACTTCGATTTCAGATTATCCAAATCCACTCTATATTTGCGAGTCTGGGCCTTCAGGCAATGATGTTACTTTGCTGTCGACAATTTCTAAAAATTCGGATGGAACGGTATCAGTAACTGATAACCAAGATATGTCCTCTGCTGGATCTATAATCCACTCATCAATAACTTTTGATTTAAAATATGATTTTATTATAACAGTTAGTGTTTTTAATTATAATCAACTAGAACTACTTACTATCTACAGTCAGATTCCGAATAATTCGTATTTTCCTGGCACGTATCAAATTTCAAATAACAGCGCTCAATTTACAGGGTATATATTCGGCAATGAGTGTTTAGCAATTTACGAAAAGAGCTCTTTAATAATTTCATTTTCAGGAACATGCTTCTTACTTCCTCCTGATGTCTCGAGTTCAGAGAGTCTCGCTTTTGAAATAAGTACTTTTCCAGGTTCGAGTTTTGGATCTATCGAATCCCCTGGGATGTCCCCGACAAGCAAGTGGGCGATTGTCCCTGAGGGAGGTCCACTCGATACACGTTATAATTTTGTTATTTCTGAAGATTCTCTTTCAGCAACACTAACGGAAATTTGTAATCAATATACATGGACTGGTCTTGCCGGAGATGGTAAGTGGAGTAGTCTAGAAAACTGGATCCTAAATAACTCAATACCAAGTAATTATCCTGGTTATATAGACTTGAATAACTCCAATTCACCCTTCTTAAATGATGTAGTAACTATCGGTCAAATAGGAGTTTCAGAAAAAATTTCTATAGTTGTTGATCAAGTTATTTCATTTTTGGTTATGTATATAAATCAACCTTTAAGTTTACAAATACAAGAAAATACCGGTTTTTCAGTGGGTGGTGGAAGCGGCGGGATTTCTCCCGAGCAAATTTTCCCTCCTTCAATAATTCAAGCGGCCTCAACATTTTCTCTAAATAGTAGTGCATTTATGCAATTTTATACAAACTTAGAGATTAATGCAGATGTTGCCTTCAATATCGATCCTGAATCTAAGATTTCTAGTATCCTGCCAGGTGCTATTTCAAATCCTATGAAGAATCAGCCAACCATTTCTTTTATAGCAAATAAGAAAAATGAAAGGGGTGATTGCGGACCGAAAGTAGCACCGTGTCCATGTACTGAATATGGAAATTCGTGCCAAACAATTGAATTAAGTAGCATTAATGACCCTTTTGATATTATTGTACAGAGTATCTATAATGTGAGCTCCACAGGTATAAATAACGCATCTTCTCTTTCTGTTCAAAATTCAGAGTTTGATATTGATGGCGGAACGCTTCCTAAAACCATAACCATCTCAGATTCAGGTTTAATATATAATTATTCGAGGGCTTCATTAAATTTAGCAGGAGTAACAATCAATGGGGTTCTCCAAACAGGTGTATTGCCATACCTACAAAGTCTCCCTTTTCCCCCTGTGTGAGTCCTGAAGCGTGTAAACATTCAAGGGGTCAGAGGTCCAAAGTTCCAAGTTTAGGTAACTTTGTGTTGAAGGGTCATGTTGAAGGGTCAGGCTTCGGATTATCGGATTTGGGGTTGAATGTTGAAGGGTCAGGCTTCGGATTATCGGATTTGGGGTTGATGAAGAAAAAGGGTTTTCCTGAAACTCTGTAAGTTAGTCAAAGCTTATGAGACTAGGGAAGTTTTTGGAGGGTGTGCCAGGGGATGGGATGCCCTTTTTTTATTTTGTGGGGAGGTGCGAAGATCGATTCTGTGGCAAGGCCGTGGTGCTGATTCGGGGAGAGCTTGCTTGCGATGCGCTCGATGTGGCGAAGGCCGATAGGGGTTTCATAGGTGCTGGAGAAGATGAGGGTTTTTTCTTTTGAGGCGCTTGCGATTGCTCTACACTGGGTGAGGCCGCCGTGGAGTGTTGGTTTGATGATGAGGTGGGTAAGGCCTTGAAGGGGGAGAACTCTTTCGAGGGGGTGGTAGGTGAGATATTCATCGAGGGCGTAGGGTATTCTTGTCTCTTTATAAAATTTTTCTAGGTCTGTGAAATTGGAGACGGGGTCTTCAATGTAGAGAAAGTCTTCTGGCTTAAAGTGGGAGCAAAATTCCAAGGTTTTTGCAAGATCCCATTTTGAGTTGAGATCAAGACGGAGAAGCCTTGTTTGAAGTTTACAAATTTTTACAGCATCTGAAACGCTTAAATCTTTCATTTTTAGTTTGTTGTGATACTTTTTTATTTCAGGTTCTACGTCTTGAGGAAAAAGAAGGTCTGATAGGGCCATCTCCATTCCAAATAGTACTGAGGGTGGAAAAGATGCGGGGGTAAAATCGCCAGTTAGAAAGCGGGTTCGAATTTCTTTCAGAGCAGCTAGCGCCTCTTCTAGGGTTTCGATACTTCTTCCTGGGAGGGGGGCTATTTCACCAGCGCCCTCTTTTCCATTAGTTTCTACAAGTCTAACTAAAAGCCCCTTTCGTTGAAATCCCAAATTTGTGGGAAAGTCGTATGTATAGATTTCGAAATTAGCAAGTTTCATGTAAGGGAGCCTAAACTAAATAGTACCGTGTAGAGAATCAATAGTAGCGATGTTTTCGGGAGCAACGGTAGGTAGTCGTGGGGCACTTTTGCATGCCAAACATCTCGAATGAGGAGGGTGCTAAAAATAAAAAGGGGTGCTGTGAGTAAAATGAGGCTGTTTGAGTGAAAAAAAATCCGTATCACAGGGGGGAGCATGAATGCGATTGCAAGTAGCGCAGTATACTCTAATTTTCCAAAATTTTCCCCAAATCTGACAACTAGGGTCCTCTTTTCTGCAACTGCATCTTCTCTGTGATCTCTTAAATTATTAATGGTTAAAAGGGCTGTTGAGAGCGCTCCTGGTGCAATCCCTGCAACAAAGGCTTCCAGGAGAAATTTTCCTGTGTGAAGATAGGTTGTCATAACAGTTGCCATGCATCCAAAAAAGAAAAAGACAAAAAAGTCGCCAAGGCCGAGATAGGCGAGGGCAAAAGGGCCAGCGGTATAGCCGATTCCTAGGAGAACTGCCAAAAATAGAAGGTAGCAAATCAGGGGTCCACCTACAGAAATTAGATAGAGGCAAGAGCAGGTTGCAATCAGAAAGGAGACAAAAATACCCCGTTTCATGGTAATGTCTCTAACAAGCCCCGCCTGCATGATTCTTCTGGGTCCAATACGACTCTCCGTATCGCCCCCTTTTTTTGCATCGAAATAATCGTTTGCTAGATTTGTCCCAATTTGCAAAAAGACTCCCGTTAAAAGAGCGCAGAGAAACACGCTAAAGCTAAAGCTCTTGTAGCTATTTGCAATGACTGATCCTATGATAACTGGTGCAATGCTTGCAATCAGTGTCTTTGGTCTTGCAGCCTCGATCCACAGAGAAAGTTTCACGAATTACCCCCTTTTTGGAAATTTAGAGAAATTAGGTTTTCTTTTTTCTAGAAAGGCATTTTTCCCTTCCTGAGCCTCTTGGGTCATATAGTAGAGCATGGTTGCATTCCCCGAAAGTTCTTGAAGTCCTGCTTGTCCGTCGCAATCTGCGTGAAAGGCAGATTTCAAACATCTAAGTGCAAGGGGAGAGTGTTGAAGAATTTGATCGCACCACTCTTGCGTTTTGCTTTCAAGTTGCTCAAGCGGTACTACGCAATTGATGAGTCCCATTTCTAATGCCTCTTGAGCGTTGTATTGTTTGCATAAAAACCAGATCTCTTTTGCTTTTTTTTGACCTACAATGCGCGCTAGATAACTGGCTCCAAAACCTCCATCAAATGATCCTACCTTGGGGCCTACTTGACCAAAAATTGCATTATCAGCTGCAATCGTTAGATCGCAGACAAGATGAAGTACATGGCCGCCGCCGATAGCATAACCTGCAACCATCGCAATTACAGGCTTTGGAAGGCTCCGGATCTCTCTTTGGAGATCTAAAACATTTAAAAGTTCTTGTCCCTCTCCGTTTTGATATCCTGCATTGCCTCGAATTCTCTGATCACCTCCAGAGCAAAACGCTTTTGTTCCAGCACCGGTTAGGACAATTACACCAATGGTTTCATCTTTTCTAGAATCTTGAAACGCTTTGCGCATCTCTTCTACGGTTTGAGGTCTAAATGCATTTCTCACAGCAGGCCGGTTTATGGTGATTTTTGCAATTCCCCCGTTTTTTTCGTAGAGAATGTCTTCAAAACTTAGCATGGATACTCCGTTCTATCTGTTTTATACATGCTCCGACATTTTGTAAATGAAGTGCATGACCGCTTTTTTCTATGAGATGCACTCGGGCATCCAGGTTTAGTAAATTCCTATAAGTCTGCTTATAGGCCTCATCGGTTTCGCCATAAAGAAAAGTTGAAAGTGGGCTAATACTTGGAACAGAATTCCAAAAATTTTGTTGTTTGGCAAGGCTAAATTTTCGAATCGCTTCTATGAGAAGATCGGGTGATTGCCTATATCTGTAAGAGGGAATAGGAAAATCTTTAAAAAGGGGGCTTGTATACCATTTTTTAATAAAAGCTTGAATGCCTTCTGCTCTTAAGTGATTAATCCAAGTCTCTTCTTGGTAAAGGCGAATTCGCCTCTCCTCCTCGCTACTGAATCCTAAATGAGCCGAGCAAATTACCGATCTATTAAAATATCTTTGATGGTTAGTAAGGAGGCTAAGGGCGATTCTACCACCCATGGAATATCCAATCAGATGGGCATTTTTAGGGATGAGGTTCATTAATTCGGGAATTTCATACATGCTTGATTTCCCATGTCCCGGCAAATCAATAGCAATGCAGTGGTAGCTTGTTGCAAAGTGTTTGAAATAGAGTTCCCAATCTAAGGAGCATCCCAAGAAGCCGTGTAAAAAAACTAAAGCAGGTTTTTCCTCCGGCCCTTTTTGTACAAAATTGATCGGTCCTAACCTTTTGAAGTTGCCCTGTATAATTGGGAATCCTTTTTGCCTTTTGTCATCCGCTTTCTCACATATTGTTCAATTTGTTGGTGAAAGAGGAAGTTTTCTTCGGCATTGGTTATTACTTCAATAATTTGGAGCTGCGGAGTTTCTAAAGCAATCGTTAAAGTTGTTTGGTAATCTGTTAACGACGTGGGATTTGAATAGGGAATGTCAAATGCTTTAGCAAACGGCTCGATTTTAAGGGAGTGTTTTGTAGCAACAAAAGTGTCGGTGAATTTCGTCTGCTTAGCAATAGGAAGGAATTGAAAAAGCCCCCCTCCCGAATTGTTAAGAACGATAAAGATGATGGGGAGTGCAAGATTTTTAGCTAAGACTAAACTGTTGAGGTCATGGAGGAAGGCAAGGTCTCCAATAAGAGCTACTACGGGCTTATTCCCCCCCTCTGCTACGCCGATAGAGGAGGCTATGATTCCATCAATCCCTGAAACGCCTCGATTAGAAAAGATGGCAGCGGAGGGCTCTTTAGGGAAAAAAAATGTGTCTGCGTATCTTATCGGAAGACTTGCAGAAAAAAAGAGAGAGAATTGATCGGAAGGTGTGCTTAAGAGGGAAAAGAGAGTTTGTGGTTCGGAGAGCTGGAGAGAATCTTCAAAAAATGTGTGGAGAACCTCTTCTATGTGAAGGGAGTATTCTTTCCATAAAGCTACCCAAACGCTTGGTTGACGACCTTTTAAAAAGAGGGAAATTTCTTTGCAAAATTCTCCAGGATCAGACTCAATACGATCACTCACCAGGTGGTGGGGATCATGCCTCCCAGGAAAGTTTGCCACATGATAAAATTTTTCAGGGGTATTAGAGGAGAGCCATGTCAATAAGGTCTTAGAAACAATTTGTCCCCCCAAATACAAGACCGCCTCCGGTAACATTTTTTCACTCGAATAGGTCGCTTGGAGTAGGTGATTATAGAAGGGGATTAATGAGGAATCTTTTCCCAGAGATCTAAGTCCTGAAAGGGCATCTGCAAAAATTGGCCATTGCAATTTCATTGCTAGTGCATAGATTGCTTCCAGGTCGACTCCTACAGGAAGGCTTCCTACAAGAATAATCCCTTTTTCATATTTTGATAGCTCGAGGGAGATGGAGGTCAAATCTTCATCGGAAAGGGATTTGTTTGAGAGGAAATAGTTGGTTTGAGGTAAAGGGCTTCCAATCTCTTTAAAAGGTTTGCGTGCTCCAGAGGGTGTGAGAGGCTCGCGGATCATCACATTGAGCAAAATTGGCCCTGCTGGGCTATTTCTTGCACGAAAGCAAGCTTGATCGATAGCTCTTCCGAGAAAATCCAAGGGTAAATGGGGGTCAGAGAGGGGGATGTCGATTTCCCACCGTAAATAATCGCCAAACATTCCCACCTGATTGATCGTTTGATTAGATCCTACATCGCGAAGCTCTGTGGGTCTGTCTGCAACCAAAACAATAAGAGGGGTAAAACTCATCGAAGCTTCAATAATAGCTGGATAAAAGTTTGCAACCGCTGTCCCTGAAGTGCAAATCAAACAAACAGGATTTTGAGAGGCTTTAGCAATTCCAAGCGCTGTAAACGCAAGCCCCCTTTCATCAAAGTGGACGATTGTTTTGGCTAGAGGATTTTCAGAAGCGGCTAGAGCAAGGGGAGTAGATCTAGACCCAGGAGCTATTAAAAAATGTCTTACGCGTGATTTTACAAGCTCAGAAATAATCAATTTTGCATTCGTATCATTTAATGCATCGATGCCTAACATATGCCGAATAACCTCTGTTTGTGATTTAGTTCTTCCCACTCACTAAGTGGGTTTGACTCCGGAAGAATTCCGGCACCTGTGAAAATATGCATCTCATTTCCGGAGAGTAAAGCCGAACGAATTCCTACATAAACCCTGCTCAATTCGTTAGATAAGAGGCCGATTGTCCCAGCATAAAATCCCCGATCAAAGGGTTCATTCTCTCGGATAAACTCTAGAGCTAACTCTCTAGGGCGCCCTCCAATTGCGGGGGTTGGGTGAAAGTACTCAATTAGCTCGGAGTCGCTTAAAAAATTTCTTAGCACAGCCTTAAACGGATAATGGAGATGTGACACATTCCCTGCTTTTTTTATTAAAAAATTTTGGTTAATGCTAAATGGGTTGCAAATTTTTTGCAATTGATCTGTTAATGTTTCTTTTACAAATAGAAATTCCCGTATTTCTTTCTCAGAGTGTAAAAGGGTGTTAGCAGCACAACCAGACTTAGTTCCCGCAAGTGCCTCCGTCTCAATTTCAAGACCCTTTTTTGAGAAAAGTTTTTCTGGAGTGGCCCCAATAAATGCCAAATTTTCGGAAAAAATGAGTGCAAAAACAAACGCATTTGGGGCTTTTTTTCTTAAAAAATGGAATAATCCTATAGGAGAAACCCCCTTTTCAAATAAAAAAGTAGCTTTTCTTGCAAGGACCACTTTTTCGATTTTACTCCCCTTAAATTTCGCGATTATCTCCGACCACTCTTCAAAGGAAGGGGAAATTGAGCTTTTTATCATTTGGGGATAGGAAAATGGGGTAATTTCAGGAAGGGGGAGAATCTCCTTTGGCTGAAAGTGGAGAGAGGTAGGAAGCTTGCCCCATAAATCGGTTTTTCTCGGGAGGGGAAAGTCAGAAATCCAGACAGAAGGGCTCTTTGGGTCAATGACATCCGCCATTCCCACCCCCATCCAGTCATCAAAAAGCACAATAGGATATCTCAAGGAAAAGAGTATAGTGACAACTGATTATTTGAGCAATCAGTTAAAAATAGAATATAGTGGTTCCAATTCAATATTACCAAGATTTCTTTAGATGCGCTTATATTTAAAAGTAATTTATTTAAATGTAATAAAGATTTGAATTATAATTATATAATCCGCATAATTATTGTATTAACTAATTAAAAAAAGAAGGTTTTTATGAGTTTTGACTTAAAGAGAGCCAGTTTAGCGTCAATATGGGCTAAGCCCCAGGGTATTAATTCAGAAGACTTTGATAGTGAGTCTATTAGCTCATTTTCCGCACATTTTATAATTAGACCACTTGTTCAGGCTGCGGCTAAAGAAAGGGAAAAAACTGGTTTGCAGAATTTAGTGAAATATTCGATCGGGATAGCCTTTTTAGGATTCGGGTGCTCTTTAGTCGAATCGGTAGCTAGGCTTGCGTTAGCAATTATTTCAGCTCCTATTCTCTTAGCTGGTTTTATTCCTGCTTTCAAAGAGTCTACTTGGACGGTCTATCCAGTTATCCTAGCTGCAACTGTAGAAGCCACTCTTAGAGGTGCTGTAGAGGCAGTCTCCCAATCTTTTGAAATCTATAAGCTTGAAGGTAGAGAGGAAATGGGGTGTCTAAAATATGAAGATACCTCTCTTGTGGAGTTATGGCAAGATCCTCGGGCGTTTTTAAGGTCTTTTTGCTGAGTAGAGGGAGGCGATGCCGAATGATAAGGGCAGTTGTTTGCAAGAAGTGAAGCCTGCGGTCTCCATCATTTGAAGGAAGGCGTCTCCTGAGGGAAAAGACTCAATTGTCTGGTTGAGATAGGTGTAGGCCTCTTTGTTTTTTGAGAGAAGGGAGCCTATTTTAGGGAGAATTTTTCTAAGATAGAAGAGGTAGGGGAGTTTTATTAGCTTTAAAGTAGGTATTGAAAACTCAAGGACGAAGCAACTCCCTCCCGGTTTTAGAATTCTATGCATTTCAGAGAGGCATTTAAGAGGTTCTGTTACGTTTCTAATTCCAAATGAGATCGTGGCTATATCGCAAAATTGATTGGCGACTGGTACGCTGAGAGCGTTTCCGACCTGAAGCAGCGTCTTTTTTTTAAGACCCCGTTTTGCAAGTTTTTTTTGCCCTAGGGCAAGCATATTGGTAGAGAGGTCAAACCCGTAAAATTTCCCCACATAAGGACTCTTAGATAAGGCCAAAATTTGAGCAGCCGTCCCTGTTGCTAAATCAACAAGTGTCTGCTCGGGCTCAACAGGAATGTGGGCAAGAATCGCCTTTCGCCACCTTCTATCAACCCCAAAAGAGACGATCTGGTTCACTAAGTCGTAGACTGGCGATATCCGGTCAAAGAGCTCAGTAACATGTTTTTTAGCATTTTCCACGTCGTTCATCAAGAACAAGGGTACCCAAATCCTTAATAAAATAGTATAGAAATATTGGACAAAATTCATAGATCATTCAAAAAGAATGATTTAATTGTTATCAAGGATTGTGTAATAATCTTTAATAGAAAGGGGTTCTTTTGCAGACCCTTTAATTATATTTTAATAGGGGTTTGTTATGTCAGATATGTGTGATTGTCTTAGTCGGATTCCGACTACTCTAACCAGCGAGGATATGTTTAGTGAACTTATTGTGTGTCAAGAAAACAACGAGCAGAATAACATAGGAAATCCCTGTGGTTTAGAAACTGAGCCAATTCTCAGTCAAGCGCTGTTGATTATTAGCACTTTGAAGAGAGATAACGGCTGCTAAATTGACTAAGTGCTTTAATTTATCAGGCAAGATGAAGAAAAGCCCTATCTGTTTGGAAGATAGGGCTTTTGTGGATGAATTATCTTCCGCTACGTTTGCGGTCGATCTCTTTTAGCTGCGCTTTTCGGATCCGAATGGATTTTGGAGTCACTTCAATGAGTTCGTCGTCCTCGATGAAGTCAATTGCAGTTTCTAGGGTGAGAATGATAGGGGGGGCTAGAATCATGTTTTCATCGTTACCTGCAGCCCTAACGTTTGTTAGATGTTTTTCTCTGGCGGCATTGATCATGAGATCATTGTCTCTGCAGTGCTCTCCTACGATCATTCCTTCGTAGACTTCTGCTCCAGGTTCAACGAAGAAGCGGCCTCTGTCTTGTAGGAGGAAAAGGGCGTAAGCAGTTGCTTTTCCAGCGCAGTTTGAAATAAGGCTTCCAAGTTTTCTTCCAGGCATTTCCCCTTTTGTCTCCATGTATTCGTCAAAAATGGAGGTGATAATACCCTGACCTTTTGTCATGGTGAGAAAGTCGTTTCTAAAGCCCATTAAACCTCTTGTAGGAATAGAAAATTCCATAAGAGTGATTCCGTGCTCGTTTGTTGTGAGTGACTTGAGAGTTCCTTTGCGAATGGAAAGCTCTTGAATTACCGGTCCTGAAAACTCTTCTGGCACTTCAACATAGGCATTTTCAAACGGTTCAAAAACTTTGCCGTCAATTTTCTTAATAATTACTTTGGGTTTTGAGACAACTAACTCAAAGCCCTCTCTTCTCATCGTTTCAATCAGAACAGAGAGGTGGAGCTCTCCTCTACCCGCAACGCTAATTGCATCATCGCTTCCGCTATTTTCGTCAATTTTTAGAGAGATGTTGGCTCTCTTTTCTTTCATGAGGCGGTCTCTGATTTTGTTCATGGTAACGTGCTTCCCTTCTTTTCCTACAAAGGGGCCTGAGTTAACCATAATTTCGACAGACATTGTCGGCTCGCCGAGTTTTAATGGGGGAAATTGGTGGATGTGCTCGGGGTCGCAAAGAGTGTCTCCGATCATTACTTCAGGGAGTCCAGAGATGCTTACGATATCCCCTACGCCAGCTTCTGCGAGAGAGATCTTTGTAAGTCCTTGATAACCTTCGATTTGAGAAACTTTGTAATTGGTCTGGTGACCGTTTGTTGCGTCAATTCGTGTGAGGGTGTCACCCTTAGCTAATTTTCCAGAGTGAATTCTCCCTGTGGCTGCTCTCCCTGTGTATTCATTGTAGGAGAGTGTCATTACCTGCATAAGGAAGGGGGCGTCTAGCGATCCTGTTGGCTCTGGAACGTGCTCAACGATCATTTCAAATAAAGGTCTCATGTCGACTGCAGGGTCGTTTAAATTTTTCTTTGCATAACCTGCTAGCCCTGAAGAGTAGCAATAGGGGAAGTCGAGCTGTTCGTTTGTCGCTCCGAGTTCAACGAAGAGGTCGAATGTGAGGTTGAGTGCATGCTCTGGATCTGCATGGGGTCTGTCAATTTTATTTAGAACAACAATCGGTCTTAGTCCTGCTTTAAGAGCTTGAGAGAGGACAAAGCGTGTTTGAGGCATTGGCCCTTCTTTAGCGTCGACAAGGAGGAGAACCGAGTTAACCATTCCAAGAACCCTTTCAACTTCGCCAGAAAAATCGGCGTGGCCCGGGGTGTCGATCAAATTAATTTTATACTTATCGAAAATAAGACTAGTGTGTTTTGCAAAAATTGTGATTCCACGCTCTCTTTCTAAAACGAAGCTGTCCATGGCGCAAACGACGACTTCTTCGTTCTCTCGATGTCCTTCGGTAAAGTGGAGAAGGCTATCCATAAGTGTTGTTTTCCCATGGTCAATGTGGGCGATAATAGCTAAATTTCTGATATACTTTGGCTCGTACATAAATTCCTTAAGTTTGATGAAAAAACTATAGCATTTTAGCAAACAATAAGCTAGACTTTTTAGAGCGATCGTTCAAAAAGGGGCAGTGTTGAAAAGAGGATTCGAAGAGTTTCCAGCAGGGAAAAAAGCCTCATCTCTATTGCCAAATATTTTAAAAGAGATTAAAAAGTCTCATGAAAATAAAATCGGTGAAATCGGAAAAATCTGGCAAGAAATTGTTGGAGAAAAATATGCTACTATGACAAAAGTGATCAAAGTAGATAACGACATTTTATACATAAAAGTTTTTTCAACACCCCTTTATGCGATACTCTGTACGCAGGAAAAGGGGCGCTTAGAAAGAGAAATTCAAAAAAGGGTTACCTTTTTAAGGATCAAAACAATCGTATTTCGAAGGTAGAAAAGAAGTCATGACAGAAAACAAAAAAGAGTACGAAGCAAGTTCAATTACCGTGCTAGAGGGTCTGCAGGCAGTTAGAGAAAGACCAGGAATGTATATTGGAGACACGGGTGTAGGCGGGCTCCACCACCTGATTTATGAAGTTGTTGATAACTCGATTGATGAGGCGATGGCCGGTCATTGTACCTCTATTGCTGTGGTTATCTGTAAAGATGGTAGTGTTTCTATTGAGGATAATGGACGGGGGATCCCTGTTGGCCTTCACGAAGGTGAGACGAAGAAACAGGGGAGAGACGTTTCTGCTTTAGAAGTCGTTATGACAATTCTTCATGCAGGCGGTAAGTTTGACAAAGATACTTATAAAGTTTCAGGCGGTCTTCACGGAGTTGGGGTCTCTTGCGTAAACGCCCTCTCAAATAGGTTAGAGGCTCACGTCTACAAAAATGGCAAGTATTACACGATGGCTTTTGCAAAAGGCAAGCCTATTGAATTGCTTAAAGAAGTCGGCGTCACAGAAAAGAAAGGGACGAAAGTGGTTTTTTGGCCCGATGATACGATTTTTGCGTCCGTCACATTTGATTACGATACAATTCATAACAGGCTTAGAGAGCTCGCATTCTTAAATCGCGGACTTGAGATTTCTCTGAAAGATGAAAGAAGTACAGATCACGAAGACTTAGTCTTTAAGTATGAAGGGGGGATTAATTCCTTTGTCAAATTTATCAATGAGAGCAAGATCCCTATTTTCCCTGAGCCCATTTATATCAAAGGTAGCAAAGAAAATCACGACGGTATGCTTGAGTTTGAAGTCTCTATGCAGTGGAATCAGACCTATACAGAGACTGTCTATTCTTACGTAAATAACATTCCGACAAGGCAAGGGGGGAGCCACTTAACAGGCTTTTCAACTGCGCTGACTCGGGTTTTAAATAACTATATTAAAAACCACAATCTCTTGAAAAACGAAAAAGTGGGAATCACTGGAGAGGACGTTAGAGAGGGAATTACAGCAATTATTTCTGTTAAGGTTCCCAATCCTCAGTTTGAAGGCCAGACGAAGCAAAAACTGGGAAATAGCGAAGTGGGCTCTTCTGTTCAGCAAATCGTGGGAGAAGAATTTACAATCTATCTGGAAGAAAATCCTCAGATTGCAAAAATTATTGTTGAAAAAGCGTCAGTGGCAGCGCAAGCTAGAGAGGCTGCAAGGAAGGCAAGGGAGCTTACCCAAAGAAAGTCTGCTCTTGATGGATTGAGGTTGCCAGGAAAGCTAACCGATTGTACAGAAAAAGATCCAGCCCTTTGCGAGATTTATATTGTTGAGGGAGACTCAGCGGGTGGATCTGCAAAAGGTCACAGAGACAGGAGATACCAAGCGATATTACCGATTCGAGGTAAGATTTTGAATGTGGAAAAATCGAGATTGCAAAAGATTTTGCAAAACACAGAGGTGGGGGCGATGATTGCCGCTTTCGGATGTGGGGTTGGAGCAGAGCATTTTGATATTAAAAAGCTTAGATATCATAAAATTATTATTATGACTGATGCTGATGTCGATGGTTCTCATATTCGTACCCTCTTGCTTACATTTTTCTACAGACACATGCCAGCCCTCCTTGAAAACAATTTCATCTACATCGCGCAACCACCACTTTTCCGAGTTACCCGTAAAAAAACATCGAAGTACATTCACTCAGAAAAAGAGATGGATGATTACCTCCTTGGTTTAGGGATTAGTGATATTCAGATAAGAATGGCCGCTCATAGTGGAGTTTTGGAAAGGGAAGAGGTCCGAAATCTCTTAGACATGATTCTTGATATTGAAAATTTTATAGGTTCAATTGAGAGAAAGGGTGTTATTTTTAGAGAATTTTTAGCAGCTAGAAACGAAGAAGGGGTCTTGCCTAAATTCCAAGTCTCTTTGAACGATGTCAACTACTTTGCTTACTCTAAAGAAGAGCTTAGCGAATTTAAGATTAAAGATTACGAATTACAAAAAGCAACTTTTGAATCGATTCCAGAGGAAGAGAGAAAAGGTAGAGTCTTTGAGGCAAGTTCCTTCCATTACTTGCAGCTTTTAGAGGAAGAGAAGCTTGAGTCTATTAAAAAGGGGCTTCAGCAATTTTCTTTGACATTTGAGCAATATGTGGTTGCAAGTGGAAAAATTCTTGATATTATCACTGAGAATAAAGAGGAGCGCCCTGTATTTACTTTGCGTGAAGTGATGGAAGTCATCCGTGAAAATGGTAGAAAAGGGATGGAAATCCAGCGTTACAAGGGTCTTGGTGAGATGAACGCCGATCAGCTCTGGGATACTACGATGGATCCAGCTAACAGAACTCTGATCCAGGTAAATCTTGCAGATGCAATTGTAGCAGATCAAATGGTTTCGATGCTCATGGGCGAAGAGGTTAAACCTAGAAGACAATTTATTGAGAGTCATGCGCTTTCAGTCAAAAACTTAGATATTTAAGGGATTATGGACGAAGAGACAAAAATACATCAGTCAGTTGTTGTACGTAACATTGAAGAAGAATTGAAGGAGAGCTATTTACGCTATTCCATGTCAGTTATTATTTCCAGAGCCTTGCCCGATGTGAGAGACGGTTTAAAGCCTTCACAGAGACGTATTTTGTACGCGATGAAGCTTCTTGGATTAAGTCCTGGTGCCAAGCACAGAAAGTGCGCGAAAATCGCAGGGGATACATCCGGGGATTTTCACCCTCATGGAGAGGCTGTGATTTACCCAACGCTTGTCCGTATGGCACAAAGCTGGGCAATGCGTTATACCCTTATTAACGGTCAGGGAAATTTTGGATCGATTGATGGAGATCCTCCAGCCGCGATGCGTTATACAGAGGCAAGGCTTACCCATCCTGCGATGTCTCTTATGGATGATCTAGATAAAGAGACTGTAGATTTTGTATTAAACTACGATGAGACAAAAAAAGAGCCGGTTGTTTTTCCAGCCCAATTCCCTAACTTACTTGCAAACGGTTCATCCGGAATTGCGGTGGGTATGGCGACAAATATTCCCCCACACAACTTAAATGAACTTATCGACGCAACTAATTTAGTTATTGATAATCCTCAAGTAAGTGTAGAAGAGATTATGAAAGTAATGCCTGGTCCCGATTTTCCAACAGGGGGGATCATATGTGGCGGGCAAGGAATCAAAGAGGCTTACCTCACAGGTAGGGGAAAATTAACTCTTAGAGGGGTGGTTCGAACAGAAGAGACTGAAGGGGAAAAAGTAAAAGTTGTTGTAGATCAGATCCCTTACAATGTGAACAAGTCTGTTTTGATTAGCAGAATTGCTGAGTTGATTAATGAAAAAATTATGACAGGTGTCTCCGATATTCGAGATGAATCTGATAAAGATGGACTCAGGATAGTTTTAGATCTCAAGAAAGGGGAAATTCCTGATGTCATTATAAATCAGCTTTTTAAGTTTACAGATTTGCAGGTTACTTTTGGTTGTAACATGCTTGCTCTTGATAACGGTCTACCCAGAGTTATGAATATCAAGCAGTTCATCTCTGCTTGGATCGATCACCGAATCGAAGTTGTTCAGCGCAGGACCCGATTTGAGTTGAAAAAAGCGGAAGCTAGGGCTCATATTTTAGAAGGGTACTTAAAAGCGCTGGATCATCTCGATGCAATTGTCACATTGATTCGCGCAAGTAATGATAGACCAGAGGCTAAAGGTGCTCTTGTTGTTAAGTATGACATGAGCGAGAAACAGGCCGATGCAGTTCTTGATCTCCGTTTGTATCAACTTACAGGAATGGAGAGGGAGAAGGTAGAGGGTGAGTACAAAGGTCTATTGGAAAAAATTGAGGAGTACCGCGCGATTTTGGCTTCTGAAGCAAGAGTTCGTGAGATTATCAAGCACGAGCTTCTCGGTCAGAGAAATAAATCTGAAAGGGTGACAACAATTATTGCGGGTCAAGGTGAAACATTTGAAATGGAAGATCTCATTACAAATGAGAGCGTGATCATTACGATATCGGCCGATGACTATATTAAACGAATGCCTGTAAATACATTCCGCGAGCAAAGACGTGGTGGACAAGGTGTTACAGGTCATGAGATGAAAAAAGATGGCGAGTCCTTAAAAGATGTCTACATAGCAAATACTCACGACTATCTCCTTGTATTTACATCATTTGGAAGATGTTACTGGCTAAAAGTTTGGCAAATTCCTGAGGGAAGTAGAAGGGCTAAAGGTAAGGCAATTATCAATTTACTTGAGGATCTTGGAAAAGAGGAAAAAATTGCAGCTATCTTAAAAGTTTCGAGTTTTGAGGAAGAGGGATACATTCTCTTTGCCTCTAAGAAGGGTGTTGTTAAGAAGACCGATCTTCAGAGTTTTTCATCTCCAAGAAGAAAAGGGGTCTACGCAATCACTATTGATGAGGGCGATGAGATTATCGCAGCAAGACATGTTGGTCCTGGAAAAGAGGTGATGCTCTTTACTAAGATGGGTATGGCTGTTAGATTTGAAGAGACAGAAGTTAGACCCATGGGACGAACTGCCCGAGGGGTACGAGGTGTAACACTTAAGAGTGAAAAGGATTTGGTCGTCTCTTGTGAAGTGGTAAAACCTGAAGATACTCTTCTAATTGTTTGTGAAAATGGATTTGGAAAGAGGTCTAAAGTGGATGATTTCCGTAAGACTCACAGAGGTGGAAAAGGGGTTATCTCTATCATTGCCAATGAGAGAAACGGAGATGTTGTTGGAGGAATCGTTGTCACTGATAAAGATGGCGTCTTGATGATGTCAGCTTCAGGGCAAACCCTCAGAACTTCTATGAAGGCTGTTAGAGTCATGGGAAGATCGACGCAAGGGGTGAGACTCGTTCAAATGCAGGAAGAGGACACGCTTGTAGGCATTCAGCGAGTTACAGAAGAGGAAGAGCTGCCCGAAGTTCCTGGAGCGCCTGCCCCAGTTGCAGAGGCAGTAGTTGAAACAAATATTACAGAAGAGGCCTCTGTTCAAGATGATGTCTAGCGGACTTTTCATTAGCGTTGAAGGTGGGGAGGGGACAGGCAAGTCAACCCTTGTTAACAGCCTCTACACCTACATTACAGAAAAAAAAGGTCGATTTGTAGTTAAAACCTTTGAGCCTGGTTCGACTACCTTGGGTAAGGAAATTAGAAATATCTTGCTTCATCGTAAGGAGTTAATCATATCGGGAAAATCTGAGCTCTTTCTTTTTTTAGCAGATAGGGCCCATCACGTTGAAATGCTTATTAAACCAGCTTTGGCAGAAGATTTAGTGGTGATTTGCGATCGCTATATTGACTCTTCAATAGCGTATCAAGGGGCTGCGAGAGGGGTTTTTGATTTAGATGAAGTGGAGAGAATGTGTCTGTTTGCAACAGGGGATTTAGTTCCAGATATCACATTTTTTCTTGATTTAGATCCCAAACTCGGGTTAGCTCGGATTAAAGGGGAAAAAGATCGCCTTGAAAAGGAGGTGATCGAGTTTCACGAAAGGGTGAGAGAGGGATATCAAGAAATTGCTAAAAAACATAAAAATCGAGTCCATAAATTAGACGCTTCGAAAACACCTCAAGAAGTTTTTGAACAGGCGGTTAAAATCTTGGAAGATGAATGCACGACACTCCTCTAATTTTTTACGGAGCTGATTACAGTTTCGCTCTAAAATCTGCTAAAGAATTTGGGAATCAGTATGTTTCCAGTTATGATTTTACCGAACTCCAAGTCGAAGAGGGAAAAAATTATACAAAAGAGCAGATCGTAGAGTTTCTTTCAGAAGTCTCTCTAACCCCTTATCAGGGTCAGCATAAAGTTTATCTCTTTCACCACGCAGAAAGGATGCTTCCCGTTCATGCAAACGCTTTGTTAAAGACTTTTGAGGAGAAGCCAAATCACGTAATCATCCTGCTTGTAACAGATAATATTAAGGGGATAATCGAGACAATTTTATCCCGCTCCAAAAAAATATATGTTCATGAGGGGCAAGGTAATAGTGAAAATAAGGCTGAGCCTTTAATGATCAAAGCGAGATCGGAAGAGCG
>ERZ650308.5-NODE-5-length-131293-cov-39.164922_pt1 | contig 131293 bp, 119 predicted proteins | sample MGYA00376244_ERZ650308 | MGnify/ENA primary metagenome ERZ650308 (study PRJEB26733, sample SAMN07839295) | wastewater metagenome | biome: small river; feature: stream; material: water | place: USA: North Carolina | collected 2016-04-26 ... | reverse complement strand
TTGTTGTAGATAGCATTGGTCGTTTAATTCCAGGAGTTATGAACGATGAAACTTCAGCTTTGACAGATAGTTTTCAAGATGATTTATTGTCTCCGCCAGTCTATACACGTCCACCCGAATACAATGGTTGGAAAGTGCCCGAAGTTTTACTTTCTGGTAATTTCTCAAAAATTGAAGAATGGCGTGAACAGCAAGCAATCGAACGAACTAAGATCAGACGCCCCGACTTATACAAAAAGTTTAATGGTGAATAGCCAAAATAAACACACATGAATGAACGAACAGAACAGTACAATTGAACTAGCGAAAATTGCTTTAAAAGCTGGAGAAACAATATTATTTCCAACAGACACAATTTGGGGAATTGGGTGTGATGCAACAAACGAAGCTGCATGCCAAAAGATCATGGACATCAAAAATCGTCCTGCTGAAAAAAGTTTTGTTGTGTTGGTTGATGGTTTTCAAATGATTGAAAAATACATTCCTGAATTTGCCGAAGTGTGTTACGAATTAGCTGATTTGTCTGAAAAACCACTAACAATAGTTTATCCTGATGCTCAAAAATTTGCGCCTAGTGTCATTGCACAAGATGGATCTGTCGGAATTCGCATCACGAAAGACCCTATTTGCTTGCAATTAATTCGTTCGCTGAAAGCTCCCATTGTTGCAACATCTGCTAATTTATCGGGGGAACATTTCCCGACTTGTTTTGATGATATTCACCCAACAATTAAAGAGCGCGTTGCTTGTGTTGTCACGGAACGAATGACTGAAAAATGCAGCACTCCTTCTCAAATAATAAAAATTGATAAGGACAGTTCAATTAAAATTATCCGATCGTAAGATTTTATCAAATTCATTAACTTTGAAATAAAAAGAACATGCAACTTGTTTTAACTCAACATCAAATTGACCAAAAAATCACGCGATTAGCTCATGAGATTCTTGAAAGTACTTACGGTACTAATGAGATACTTATTGGGGGAATAATCGGAAATGGTGAGATTTTCGGACAACAAATTACTGCATTATTAAAGAAAAACAGTTCCCAATCATTTGAGTTTTTCACCATTGCATTAGACAAAGAACACCCACTAGAACACCCAATTACTTGTTCTATCGATGTGCAACGTTTCAAGGATAAAACCATCATTATTGTAGATGATGTAATCAATTCCGGAAAAACGATGCAATATGCGGTTGTTAAAATATTAGAGCAATCTATCAAAAGCGTCAAAACAGTTGCGTTGGTTGACCGTATGCACAGAAGATACCCAATCAAATGTGATTTTGTTGGTATGACATTAACAACTACTTTAGGTGAACGTGTTGAAGTTATTGAAAAAGAAGGTCAATTGGAAGCTTATTTAGTTTGATTATGCAACGAATTACAGAATCTGCAAGTAACTACGATAATCTCGAGCAATTATCTACACTTGAATTACTTCAAAACATCAATCGCGAAGATGCAACGGTTGCTTTAGCTGTTGAAAAAGAAATCGCTCATATTGAGAAACTTACCTCAGAAATAGTGGATCGCATGAAACAAGGTGGCCGTCTGTTTTATATGGGTGCTGGAACAAGTGGACGCTTGGGCATTGTTGATGCAAGCGAATGTCCACCTACATTTGGTGTTCCTCATGGAAAAGTAATCGGAATCATTGCTGGAGGTGATTCGGCCATTCGTAAAGCTGTTGAATTTGCTGAAGACGATACCAAACAAGGTTGGATTGATTTACAAGCACATAACATTAATGCTACAGATACAGTAATTGGAATTGCTGCTTCGGGATCAACACCATATGTGTTAGCCGCACTTGAAATAGCAAAAAAAAACGGAATCCTAACTGGCGGAATATCGTGTAATCCAAGTTCACCATTAAGTCTATTAGCAGACATCGCAATCACACCAGTTGTGGGACCTGAATTTGTAACTGGAAGCACGCGCATGAAGAGTGGAACGGCACAAAAATTAGTATTAAACATGATTTCGACTGCAGTTATGATTCAATTGGGCCATGTAAAAGGAAACCGCATGGTTGATATGCAATTGTCAAACGACAAGTTAGTAGATCGCGGAACAAACATGGTCATCGAAGCTACAGGACTTAGCTATGAAAAAGCTAGTGAATTATTACTGAAACACGGATCAGTTCGCAAAGCTGTTGCTGCTCATTTTGAAACAACATGAATCGACTTCAATTAACCCCTGATTTTTCCATATCCCGCATTGTTCATGGTCATTGGCGCCTGACTGATTGGAATTTAAATCCGCAAGAACTACTTCGTTTAGCAAAAGAAGCTGAAGCCTTGGGCATTACAACAATTGATCACGCCGCAATCTATGGCGATTATTCGTGTGAGAAGAAATTTGGAGCGGCATTGCAACTTGACCCAAGCTTTCGAGACAAGTTAGAAATCGTTACCAAATGTGGACTTAACTTACTTTCAGAAAAGTATCCTACAAGAACCGTTAAACATTATGATTTCAGTTACGAACACATTGTATCTTCTGCTGAAAATTCATTGATCCAACTTGGAATTGAACAAATTGACGTGTTATTATTACACCGTCCCTCTCCACTGTACAATCCACATGAGGTTGCACGTGCTTTTACCGATTTGAAAAACGCAGGGAAAGTTGCACATTTTGGTGTTTCCAACTTTACTGCTCAACAATTTTCAACATTAAATTCGTTTTTAAACGAAAAACTGGTCACAAATCAGCTCGAGATTTCACCCTATCAATTGGAGCATATTGAAAATGGAAATTGTGATTTCTTATTACAAAACGCAATAAAACCAATGGCTTGGTCGCCACTTGCAGGTGGAAAATTAATAACAGCAATGGATGAAAAATCCGTTCGTATTCGAAAAGCACTTACAGCAATTGCACAACAGAAAAGTGTTTTATCGCTAGAAACAATTGCGTACGCATGGCTTTTGAAACATCAAGTCGGAATTGCTCCCATTTTAGGAAGCGGTAAAATCGATCGATTGAAGCAAGCAACAGCTGCATTATCTGTTGAATTAAGTACCGAAGAGTGGTTTGTGATTTACGAAGCAATTACTGGTAAATCAGTCGCTTAGTTTAGTGTTTACGCGAAAAAAAACTGATTTGATTTATCACTTGATTTGTTGTCTTATCTTTGCAGGCAAATGAAGACGCAAAATTTCGCACATAAAATTCAACACCCTGTATTCAAGGTTGTTTCTCAAATCATTTCTGAAAAAGGTTTAGAAGCCTATGTTATCGGTGGATTTGTACGTGACTTATTACTCGAACGACCATCAAAAGATATTGACATTGTTGTTGTTGGCGATGGTTTAGCACTTGCAGAAGAAGCAGCGAAAATATTACGTGTTAAAAAAGTTTCCTTGTTTAAAAACTTTGGAACAGCTCAATTTAACTACAAAGATTTAGACATCGAATTTGTTGGTGCGCGCAAAGAATCGTACCAAGAAGATTCAAGAAAACCAGCGATTGAAGTCGGTTCATTAAGTGACGATCAAAAAAGAAGAGATTTTACAATAAATGCTTTAGCAATTGACTTACGTAAAGAAACATTTGGTCAATTAATCGATCCATTTGATGGCTTGAACGATTTGGAAAAAGGTATTCTAAAAACTCCGCTTGATCCAAACACGACCTATTCAGATGATCCGCTCCGCATGATGCGCGCAATTCGTTTTGCTACACAATTGAATTTTCAGATTGAACGTGCTAGTTTGGAAGCAATATTAGCGAATGCATCGCGTTTGCAAATTATTTCACAAGAACGCATCATGGATGAATTGAACAAAATCATCTTATCTGATTGTCCGTCACGTGGATTTGAATTACTGCTTTCAACCAAACTACTGCATGAGTTTTTTCCTGAGATGGTGGCACTTTGCGGTGTAGAAACGAGAAATGGAAAAGCCCATAAAGATAATTTCTACCACACACTCGAGGTATTAGATAACATTTCAGAAAACACAACTAATTTATGGCTTCGTTGGGCGGCTATACTACATGATATTGCCAAACCACCAACAAAACGATTCGATGAAATTGTTGGCTGGACTTTTCACGGTCACGAAGATTTAGGAGCACGAATGGTTCCAAAACTATTCAAACGCATGCGCCTTCCACTCGACAATAAAATGAAGTATGTGCAACAACTTGTTCGATTGCATCTTCGTCCAATTGCATTGGTAAAAGGACATGTAACTGATTCAGCAATTCGCCGCTTGTTATTTGAAGCGGGAGATGATATCGAAGACTTAATGTTGCTGTGTAATGCTGATATTACTTCCAAAAACGAATTCAAAGTAAAAAAATACAAGAAAAACTTTGAAATTGTTTCGCAAAAATTGAAAGATGTTGAAGCGAAAGATCATGTACGCAACTTTCAACCTCCTGTTTCAGGTGAATTAATTATGGAAACCTTTAACTTGACGCCTTGTGCAGAAATTGGAATAATTAAAACACGTATCAAAGAAGCAATTTTAGAAGGTGAAATTGTGAATGAATTGGAAGCTGCGAAAAAGTTGATGTTTGCAATTGGAGAAGAGCTTGGATTACAAGCGGTTAAATAAACTGATTTATATAAAAAAGATCAAGCTATAGCTTTACCACAATTTACCATGGTAACTAATTCTATTTTAGGGTCAGTCTGCAGCTTTACTACCATTTACCCGGGTAACTATTTTAACTGAATTGCTTTCCTCCTATTAGATTTAAAAAACTTATCATTCGCCTATCCCAAGCACTCCAAACAAAATTCATATCTTTGTAAAAAAAATCCATAAATGGCTGCATTAAAATTTCGTGTTTTATTAGATTCTGAAAAAAACCAAGAAGTTTTTAGAGATATTTTAATCGATGAAAAAAGCAATTTCGAAGAATTGTTTCGTGCAATAACAAACGCTTTCAATTTTGAAGGAAATGAGATGGCTTCGTTCTACATGTCAAATGATGAGTGGGATAAAGGTCACGAAATTGGACTCTTTGATATGCGTTATTCTGACGATGAATCAGAAGATCTGAGTGTCATGAAAGATGCAATTATTGCAGATTTTATCGAAGTAGCAGATCAAAAAATAATTTTGGTTTACGATTTTCTGCGCATGTGGATTTTCTTATTGGAATTAATCGAACGAACAGACGAAGTTATAACAGCTCCAAAAGTGTTGTTAAGCGTTGGTGTAGCCCCTCCTGAGGATTCAAGAATGATTCAAGAAGATGCGTTTCATGGCGAAGAAGATGATGATGAAATGAATGAATTTGATGATGATTTCGAAGATGGCTTCGACGAAGAAGACCTTTCGGGATACGAAGAATATGACTATTAATCGCTTGTTGCGGTAAAAAAAATACAATGACGACAGAAAAAAAATTTGGAGATCCAATTGGTAAAGCAATTTTGGAATATGCTGATACGAGAAGACCAGAAGACATTATCGTTTGTTCAGATATTTGCGACGATGACATTATTCCTCTTGAAGTGCTTTTTAGAAAATTCGAGGACATGCCCGATATTGAGAAAAATGCATTATCACGTGTAAAAGGAAAAGTCTTGGATGTTGGCGCTGGTGCAGGTATTCATGCGATGCATTTGCAAGATCAAGGTTTTGATGTCGATTGTATTGATGTTTCTCATGGTGCTGTTGAATACTTAAAAGAAAACGAGTTGAAAGCAGAACGTATCAATTTCTTCTCTTTGAAAGACAAACAATACGATACTATTCTAATGTTAATGAATGGAATTGGAATCGCAGGTAAACTTTCCAACCTCGAAACGACACTTGCACATGCGAAAACGTTATTGAAACCAGGGGGTAAAATCTTATGCGATTCGTCAGACATTCGTTATTTATACGAAGACGAAGACGGTGCTTTATGGGTCGATCTAAATACTGAATACTATGGAAATTTTCGTTTTCAAATGAAATACAAAAAAGAAAAAGGACCTTGGTTTGATTGGTTATATGTCGATTTTGATTCCCTTTTTCAAGCAGCGAAAAACGTTGGTTTGAAAGCCATTCGCGTAGTTGAAATAGACGAACACTATTTAGCAGAAATTACATTGTAAATGAAACCGTTGCTGATTGCTTCATTCGTTACATGCTTTTCGCTATGCTTTGGTCAGACAAAAAGCTTGTTATACGAAGTTAAAAAAGACGGATACAAAACTTCATATTTATACGGAACAATACATTTGGTTCCTGATTCAATATTCCATTTCACAAAAAAACTCAAAAAAACTATTGCGCGTTCTGATGAAATAATTTTTGAAATTGTAAACGTTGACAACAAGCAGTTAATCACTGAGCTGATTTTTCAAAAGGATAAAAACACATTTGACCTTTTTACAGATAGTCAAAAAGACAGTGTTATTTTATGGGGTTCTCAAATAACTGAATTAGATTCAGAATTGTTTCAAAGCTATTATGGCCAATTAAAACCCTTTAATTTATTGCAGCTATCTAGTTTAAAAGCATTGAATAACAATTCAGTAACGGTAGATTTAGCATTAATGAAATTTGCCGATGAAGCAGGTGTTTTTAAAAGTGAACTCGAATCAATAGCTTTTCAAATTTCTCTTTTCAATCAATTACCCGATTCTATCATGAGAGAAATGATTTTAAATGAAATGCGTCAAACGGAGAAAGATGAGCAATTAAATTCGGAATTATATCAATTATACCAATCTCAAGATATTGAAGGTTTAGCTAAAATCATAAATGAATCAAATGAAACAAGCGCTTTATTAGATGAATTTATTGTGCAACGAAATAAAAAATGGTTACCAATAATAATAGATAAATCGAAAAGTAAATCCTGTTTCGTTGCTGTTGGTGCAGGTCACCTAGGCGGAAAAGATGGATTGATTTCATTGTTTCAACAAGCAGGTTTTATTGTCTCTCCTATTACATTTTAATTATGAAAAAAATTAAGAGTTTATTGCTTATTGCAATTCTATCTATTGTAACTTTTAGTTGTAAAACTTATTCTGAAGATCAAAAAACATCTTTTGCACAAAGCGCACTTTCACTGGCAAAAAAGAATGGTTGGAAAGTCACGCAAAGTGAATCTGGACTTTGTGTAGCTCAAATAAAATTAGGTGAAGGTGAAGAAACAATTGTGCGCGAAAGCATTGTTACCTTATCGTACAAAGGTAGTTTACTCAATGGTACAGTATTCGACCAAACGGAACCTGGAAAAACAATGAAAGCAAACCTGAAAGGATTAATTGGTGGTTTTCAAGAAGGATTGCTGGGACAAAAAAAAGGAGCTAAAATCCGTTTAATCATCCCACCAAACCTTGGTTATGGCGATCAAGCTTTGGAAAAAATTCCAGCAAATTCGCTTTTACTATTTGAAATTGAAGTTATTGATTTTATTTGAAGTGATATTTCATCGTAACACCAACTGGCGCAGAGAAATAATTGCGCCTAACTTCATTAAGTGTTGCAAACGAAAAAGTTGGATTGTACGTTACACCCAATTTCACTTGATTGAAAAAATTAGCTTTTGTCGATAATACCATATTGAATTCAATTGGCAACTGCAACATAAAAGTCGAAACACTCATTTTTTCAGCATCAGAAACAGCAATATTTTTACCCTGTCCATAATAACTGTTGTAATTATCATAATAACTAAACATGCTATTACTACTTTGAGAAGTATATGCAGATTTAAATTCATAAGCATTTACTCTCGAATTCATTGAAAAGGAATAAATTGCATCAAAACCGAATTCAGCTGAAAAACGTTTTGTAATTGCTTTTTCAACATGTGCTCCAATACCAAACGAAATCATTTTTGCTTCAAAATTCCGGTGTCTGTTAATCTGATAAACTGAATCCATAAAATATTGATTTCCCGTTTGTGAAGATGTTAGTGTATCGAATACAAAACGTTTTTCTTGAGAGAAATTATCCGACAAATTAATAGTGTTAAATCCACCAAAAGTAAAAGCTAATTTCGGTTTTACCCAAGCATCATTCGTCGCATTCCCAAATCCAAATGTCCCACGCAAATAAGTAAACGGATTGGAATAATTCCACTGATACCCCGATTGATTAAGTGCTATATAACCTGATTCAACTTGATTGAAATTCGGGACAGCATTATTCCATACAGCTGCCGAAAAATTAATCGGTAATTCAGACGACATATTGTGATAAATTCCCAATTCAAATCGGCTTGCACCTGTTGTGTTTTCTTGAGCAATTAGTTGTGATGCAGACAAAAGAGCACCAATCAATAAAGCATTAATCCTGTACATAATATTTTTTTTAAGGTTAACGAAAATAAAGAAAATTTAGTGTGTATGCTGTTTAAAAAAGAAACTATCTCAATTTAGCAATATTATTTCTTGAAAATCATTGATAAAGCAAAATGAAACACCTACTTTTGATGCGATTTTAAAAACGAATCTAATATCTCAAAAATGAGCGTTCTAGTAAATAAAGACTCAAAAGTAATTGTACAAGGTTTCACAGGAGGTGAAGGTACATTTCACGCTGGACAAATGATCGAATACGGCACAAACGTTGTTGGTGGTGTAACTCCAGGAAAAGGTGGTACTTCGCATTTAGACCGTCCCGTGTTTAACACTGTTGTTGACGCTGTTGCAAAAACTGGTGCTGATGTATCCATTATTTTTGTTCCACCTGCTTTTGCTGCAGATGCAATCATGGAAGCTGCTAATGCTGGAATCAAAGTAATCGTTTGTATTACTGAAGGTATTCCTGTAAACGATATGGTGAAAGCCAAAGAATACATCAAAGGATTTGATTGTCGTTTAATCGGACCAAACTGTCCAGGTGTTATTACTGCTGGAGAAGCTAAAGTTGGTATCATGCCAGGTTTTGTTTTCAAAAAAGGAAAAATTGGAATCGTTTCTAAATCAGGAACATTAACATACGAAGCAGCTGACCAAGTTGCAAAAGCTGGTTTAGGTATCACAACTGCAATCGGTATTGGTGGTGACCCAATTATTGGTACAACAACGCGTGAAGCTGTTGAACTATTAATGAACGATCCAGAAACAGAAGGTATCGTTATGATTGGTGAGATTGGTGGAAGTTTAGAAGCTATCGCTGCTCGTTGGATCAAAGAAAACGGAACAAAACCAGTTGTTGGTTTTATCGCTGGTGAGACAGCACCAAAAGGACGTACAATGGGTCACGCAGGTGCAATCGTTGGTGGTGATGATGATACAGCTGAAGCAAAAAAACGAATCATGAGAGAATGTGGTATTCACGTTGTTGATTCGCCAGCTCAAATTGGTGCAAAAATGGCTGAATTGATGAATAAATAATCGTCAATTCTCAACATATTTATCCCGGTTTTCTTTTTGAAAATCGGGATTTTTTTTTGTGTTTTAATCTCATTGATAATGCAAAATAAGTGCTAGCTGTTTTTTTTAGATTGTAGTAATGATTTCTTTGCGTAAATTTGAATTATGTCAGAAAATGCAACAATCACATATCCTGTAATGGAACATTTCTACACCATACAAGGTGAAGGGAAATATACTGGAACAGCAGCTTACTTTATTCGTATCGGTGGCTGTGATGTTGGTTGTGTTTGGTGTGATGTAAAAGAATCTTGGGATGCAGCTGTTCATCCAAAAATAGCTGTAAACTCACTTTTAGAAGAAGCAGCGAAATTTTCAGGAAAACTTGTTGTGATTACTGGTGGTGAACCTGCTATGGTCGATTTAACTGCATTAGTGGATGGTCTGAAATCTATCGGTAAACATGTTGCAATAGAAACATCTGGAGCACATCCATTAATTGGCGCGGTTGATTGGTACACCTTTTCACCAAAAAAATTCAAAGCACCCGTTGCAGAAGCATACGACAAAGCGAACGAATTGAAAGTCGTGATTAGTCATCCTTCTGATTTCGCATGGGCGGAGGAACATGCTGCAAAAGTTTCCGATAATTGTTTACTGTTTTTACAAACAGAATGGTCAAAACAAGAACGCTTTTTACCATTAATTGTTGACTATGTAAAAAATAATCCCAAGTGGAAAATATCGCTTCAAACACACAAATACCTTCAAATTCCGTAACATGAAAATACTACTTCCACTCCTTATATTGCACATTTTCGTTTCATGTTCTGTCGCACAAACCGGTTATAGCACAACGAATAAAAAAGCAATCGCTTTGTTTGAAAAAGCACGCAAAGCTCCAGCAGCAAAGTTGAATCCCGTTACCATGCAACCAGATTATGCCACTGGAATAGTACTTGCTGAAAAAGCATTGTTGAAAGATTCAAATTTTGTGGAAGCACATTTGTTAGCTGGCGATTTTGCAGATTACTCAAATAATGTGGAAAAAGCAATTTTTCATTTCAAAAAAGCTATCCAATTAAATCCGTATCATTCACCATCTGGTGCCACCCATTATTTGCTCGGAAACATGCTTTTTGAAACTGGACAATACCAAGATGCTATCACAACACTATCAACATTTGTTGGGAATAAAAATGCAAATCCAGACTATGTAACAGATGCCTATCACGTCATTGAATCGGCTCAATTTGCACTAAACGCAATGAAAAATCCTGTTCAATTTAATCCTATTAATTTGGGTGCAGGCGTCAATACAGCAGACCCAGAATATTTTCCAACCATAACTGTTGATGGTCAAACCATTTTGTTTACACGTCTTGTTACAGATGAACGGGTTCAAAATCCAAACAAAAAACAAGAAGATTTCTTTGTTGCTAACTTGTCTAAAAATAATACGTGGGAAAAAGCATTCCCTATGCCTGCAACAATAAATACTGTTCAAAACGAAGGTGCTCCTGCAATTTCAGCTGATGGACGAAGTCTCATTTTTGTCGCTTGTGCAATGAATGATGCTGGTGAATATGGAGAAAACAGACAAGGAAAAGGAAGTTGTGATTTATTCATAACGAAACGTTTAGGTAACCGATGGAGCGATCCTGAAAATTTACCAGGCTATGTTAATTCCAACAAATGGGAATCACAACCTTCTCTTTCAGCCGACGGAAAAACATTGTATTTCATTCGTGGATTGAAAAATAAAAAACAACAAAACGATGCGGACATTTTTGTTTCAACTTTATTAGATGATGGCCGTTGGGGACCTCCTACCCGACTTCCAAACACAATAAATACAGATGAAACAGAAGAATCGGTGTTAATTCACCCTGATGGAAAAACATTGTATTTTTCATCACGTGGACACAAAGGATTAGGTGGACTAGATATTTTTATGTCGCGCATGGATGAAAACGGAAATTGGGGAACGCCTGTAAATCTCGGTTACCCAATCAACACGCGTTTTGATGAAAACTCACTTATGGTAGACGCAACGGGTGATTTAGCATTTTTCGCCTCCAATAGAACGGGAGGTTTTGGTGATTTAGACATTTACTACTTCGAATTACCTGAACAATTTAAACCTGTCAAAACACTTTATTTTGATGGATTTGTGTACGACAAAACGACGAAAAACCCTTTACCAGGAAAGTTTTCACTAATCGATTTGAAAACTGGCAAAGAAGTCGTCAGAGCTGAAGCAGATCGCATTACAGGCATTTTCACTGTTTCATTGCCTATAAATTGTGACTACGCATTGAATGTAAGCTATCCAGGTTACACTTTTTATTCAGCTAATTTCAATATGAAACTACCAGAAAATCAAGAAGTTGTTCACATGGACATTCCATTAAATCCAATAAATTCTATAGAAACTGTTACTTTAAATAATGTGTTTTTTGCACTGAATCAAGCTGTTTTACAAGAAGAATCGTTTGTAGAACTTGCAAAGTTAAGTTCGTTTTTAAAAGCAAATACCGCACTTACAATCGAAATTGGCGGACATACAGACACCCGCGGTGATGAAAAAGAAAACTTGAAACTTTCTGAAGCACGTGCCAAAGCAGTAGTTGACTATTTAATTGCGCAAGGAATTGAAGCTAAACGATTGCAATACAAAGGTTATGGTGAAACACAACCGAAAATAAACGATGAAGCAATCAATTTATTGAAAACTGATAAGGAAAAAGAAAAAGCACACCAACAAAATAGACGTACCGAATATAAAATTTTGAACTGATGCATTTACTAAAATTAACTCGTCCAATAAACCTCATCGTAATTGCACTCACGATGGTTGGAATTCGGTTTTTATTTTTGAAAGAACTGAATGATGTTCCTTTTTTTCAAAGTGCTTTTGAACAACTCGACTTTTTTTTACTGGTATTTTCAACTGTTTTAATCGCTGCTGGAGGTAATATCATCAACGATTACTTTGATGTGAAAGCAGACAAAATAAACAAACCAAATAAAGTCATCATAGGAAAATTTGTTAAACCCCGCTTAGCAATCGTATTGCATTGGATATTAAATTTTTTAGCATTTTCAATTGCGCTTTATCTCAGCTGGAAACAGCATTCGTTTTGGTATTTGTTCATCCACTTGTTTAGTATCAATGCGTTATGGATATATTCTACACAACTTAAAAGACGCTTTCTAATAGGTAATATTGTTATTGCAGCTTTAACAGGACTTGTACCTATTCTTAGTGCACTTTATTTTATTAATTCGGCTCACATACAAGTCGCACAAGTAGATTTAACAACAACTACTCATCTTGTAATTTTTCTGGCAGTTTTCGCAGCGATACTTAATTTAATACGTGAAATTATTAAAGATATGGAAGATGTGAAAGGTGATTTATTGCTTCGTGCTACAACTATCCCTATTAAAATAGGACTTTCCAAATCCAAACGAATTGTTTCTATTTTACTTATTGCAACGCTTTCTTTTTCATCGATATTAGTTGCTGAATATTTAAAATACCTCCCTATTTTTCATTTAATCGCAACCATATCAATGGCAATTTGTTTGATAATTTCAATCTATTTGGTTAATACAAATCAATTAAAGTTAGCTGATAGACTTTTGAAAATAACGATGGTTATTGGTTGTACACTCCCCTTCTATTTATAAGCATGAATACAAAAATTATACTCGGTTCTGGTTCACCTAGAAGAAAAGAATTGTTAGCTAATTTGGGGTTCACATTTGAAGTACGAACAAAGGATACCGATGAAAGTTATCCTTCAAAAATGACCTGTGAAGAAGTGCCAACTTTTTTAGCAAAACAAAAAGCAAACGCATTATTACCTGAATTATCGAACGATGAGCTTTTAATTTGTGCAGACACTGTTGTTATTCTGGATAACCAAATTCTAGGTAAACCAGCTAACAAAGAAGAAGCAATAGCAATGTTGAATAGCCTATCTGGAAATAAACACGATGTAATTACAGGTGTTTTTATAGGAAATAGCAAAAAACAACTTGTTTTTTCAGAAAAAACTGCAGTTACATTTAATAAGTTAAGCCAAACTGACATCAATCATTACGTCGATAATTACCAACCTTTCGATAAAGCTGGATCTTATGGGATACAAGAGTGGATTGGTGCGATAGGAATAACAAAAATAATTGGAAGTTACGCTAATGTTATGGGGTTACCAACTCATAAAGTATATGAACTTTTGACCACTGATTTTCAATTAAAAACTATTCAAATTACACATTAAGTACATCTACTTAAATCATTGAAAAGCAACCATTTTATTCAATTTATGTCTATAAAAATAGTATATTTGCAATTGAAAATTCAATTGCTTAAAAGGTAATGCTTTTAAGCAATTGAAGATAAATAAAATCAAAATATGAAGAAACTAATTCTTTTACTTACGTTAATCACAACGCTTAATTCTTATTCCCAAGTTGCTGATTTCATGGCAAGTTCTACAACAATTTGTTCTGGCGGGAGTATCACATTTACCAATCTTTCTACTGGAGCGACATCTTATGCTTGGACATTTATAGATGGTGCAAGTTCTCAAACTTCTACGCTTACAAATCCGGTAATCACCTACAGTACTCCAGGAAATTATGCAGTAATTTTAACGGCAAGTAATAGTACAACTTCTGATACAGAGATAAAAACAGGATATATAACAGTAATTCCTGCAGCAACAATAACGCTGACATCTGGAGCTGGATCGAACAATCAAAGTGTTTGTGCCAACACCCCTTTCTCAATAACCTATGCAGTTACTGGTGCTACTGGTGCAACTGTAACTTTCAGTCCAGCAAATGCAGGTGCGACAAGTAGTTTTGCTGCAACAGCATCTGGTGGAACATTAACTATCAGTGGAACGCCTACTGCATCATTCACCTATTCAGTTACAACAACAGGTGGGTCTTGTGCGCCGATAAATGCTTCAGGAAGTGTCACAATCCTTCCTGCACCTACTTTATCTTTAAGCTCAGCAGCTAGTACAGCTAATCAAACTGTTTGTTTAAATACAAGTATTGCAACCATTAATTATGCATTTGGCGGAAGTGCTTCAGGTGTTAATATTAGTGGTTTACCAGCAGGAGTTTTTAATGCTCAGACGTCACTGTCAGCAACAATATTTGGAACTCCATCAGCTGTTGGAACATATAATTACTTAGTTATTACAACTGGTGGTTCATGTCCACCTGATACATTATCAGGTCAAATTATTGTAGACACTTCACATGTATTAACTTTACAAAGTACAGCTGCAACAACTGCTCAAACAGTCTGTGTTAATGATTCTATTACTGACATAGCTTATGTAATTGGTGGAAGTGCGACTGGAGCTTCCGTCACAGGCTTGCCTTCAGGGATCAACGGTACATTCTCAAATGGTGTGATGACAATTTCCGGAAGTAGTTCTGTTTCAGGAATTCATTCGTATACTGTAGCTACTACAGGAGCTGGTTGTCCTTCAGTGACATTAACTGGATCAATTACAATTGATGCGCTTCCTTTGCTAACATTAAGTTCAGCTGCTGCCACTGACACACAAACAGTTTGCTTAAATTCAGCTATTACGACTATCACATATACATTTGGAGGAAGCGCAACGAATGTTACGATAACTGGTTTACCTTCAAATGTTTTCTATGCAACCTCATCATCTTCAGCGTCTGTAAGTGGTTCACCAAGTACTGTAGGAAGTTCTAACTTTATGGTCGTAACAACAGGTGGCGTTTGTGCACCAGACACGCTTATTGGTCAAATAAATGTTGATACAATTCCTACAATATCATTAGCAACAGTTGTAGGAAGTCAACATCAAACTGTTTGTGAAAACACAAACCTATCTCCTTTAAATTTCATTATTGGTGGAAGTGCGACATCTGCTTCAATTTCAGGATTCCCAGTAGGTATATCATCCATGATGTCATCCGATACATTAATGATTACTGGTTCAACTACAACTGCTGGCACATTCCCATATGATGTGACAACAATCGGTGGAGCTTGTCCTGCCACTATTTTCAGTGATACACTTTTTGTTCAAATTGCACCAACAATTACCTTAGCCTCTGCTCCATTATCGGACAGTCAAACGGTATGTACAAATGTTGCAATTAATACAATCAGCTATACATTTGGAGGAGCAGCTACAGGTATAACGGTTTTAGGATTACCTAATGGCGTTACAACCTCAACAACTGGAAACACTTTGACAATAACAGGAACACCTCTTCAAGCTGGAACATTTAACTTTTTTGCCATTACAGTCGGTGGAGTTTGTAATCCAGATACATTAACAGGTACAATAAATGTTGAAAGTCCATTTATAACGCTGATTAGTCCTGCTTATACTAATAACCAACTTATTTGTATGAATAGTCCAATAGACACCATTCAATACTTAATTAGTGGTGTTGTTACAACATATGATTTACCAATAGGTGCAAGTACATCAATAACAGCTGGCGCACCTGATACCTTATCTATTTTTGGAATACCTACAACAGCTGGAAGTTATTTTTACACCATTCAATACAATGGATTATGTGGAAATGCACTTGTTGTAGGTAATGTAACCGTTCTTGATTCAATAGTGAATAACACAATTGGTAACGACACAACAGTTTGTCATGGAACTTCATTTCAATTTACAGGAACCAACTTTACCAATTCAGGAATAACAGCATACAACTACTCATGGGAAAATGCTCCATCAGCTTCTGGTCCATGGACACCTGCTCCAGGCATAAACAATTTAGCTGGATATAGCAATGTTGCTGCTTTAACAGTTACAGCACCTTTCTTCCGAAGAGTTGTCACAAACGGATCTTGCATCGATTCGTCAAATGTTGTTCAATTAACTATTGATACAATACCTGCTGCAAACAGTGCTATTATAAATTATAACATTTGTTCAAATGACACAGTTAATGTCTCAGGACTAACGATTTCTAATGCGACAATAAGCAGCTGGACAACAACAGGAAGTGGTGTTTTACAAAATATGGGAGGTACAACTCCTCAATATATACCGTCAATTGCTGACGCAGGTACAACTGTTTTGTTAACATATGAAGTTGTTAGTAACAATGCCTGTTCTCCACAAACGTTAACTGGAACAATTGCTATTAATGTTGCAGGACTTCCAGTTGCATTAGCAGGAGCAAGTTCAAACATCTGTGCAAATGGAACTGCAATAAATATTCCTGGAACACAAGCATTGAATGGTTTAATTGATTGGTCTACTACAGGAAATGGCACACTATCAGATACAACCATTCTATCCCCTACTTACACAACTTCTCTTGCTGATACAGGTGATACAATTCTTTTCACAATGATTGTTTCTGATACAAGCTGTACGAACCCTTTAAGTGATACTGCATTTTATCAATTATTTGTTGACCCAATAGGAATCAATCCTTCAATAAATGCGTTTGCAGGTCCAGATGTTACTATTGGTTTAGGCGATTCTATTCAATTAGAGGCAACTGGTGTTGCAATTACAACTTGGGATTGGTCCCCTGGTTTAGAATTGAGTGACAGCACGATATATAATCCTTTTGCTTCACCTATAGATACGACAGCATACATTTTAACAGTTTATGACATTAATGGTTGTATCGATACTGATACGTTAACTGTAAATGTAATTCCTGTAACCGATTTCTTTATTCCGAACCTGTTTTCACCAAACGGAGATGGTTCAAATGATTTCTGGGAAATACCAAAATTACCATATTATCCAAATACATTCGTGACAATTATAAATCGTGAAGGAATGGAAGTATACCGTAACGATAATTATGATAATACTTGGGATGGAAAATTCAAAGGAAAAGAATTACCTGATGCAACTTATTACTATTATTTGAAATTGGCAACAAACGACAAAGTCTATAAAGGTGCCGTAACTATTTTAAGAAATAAATAATCACATTTAAGAATCGAAAACATGAAAACATTATTATATATTTCAATAAGTTACGTGCTAATAGTTGGATCCATATCTTTTGGTCAACAAATGCCTTTTAGCAGTCATTACTACATTAACATGATGACAGTGAATCCAGCATTAACTGGAAGTGGAGAAAACACACAAGCTTTCTTGTCACATCGAAGTCAATTTACCGGATTAAATGGAGGTCCTCAAACAAGTTATTTATCTCTTGACGGACCGACACTAAGTAAAAAATTTGGCATTGGTTTTACTGCTTTGAATGACGTAACTTCTATATTGGCGCGTACTAATTTTATGGTGAATTATGCATATTCTCTAAAACTTGGTAATGAATCTAATTTGCGTTTTGGTTTGGCAGCAGGAATTCAAAACAACCGTATCGATTTTGATAAAGCACAAGTTGTTGATCAAAACGATGTTATACTTTATGGTCCCCGTCAAAATCAAACTGTTTTCAATGCTGACTTTGGTCTAGCACTGAATGTAAAGAAATTACAATTTGGTTTTGCAATTCCTCAATTACTTGCAAACGAACCCATTTTCACAACTAATACTGGAGAAGATTTAATATATTCAACAAAACGTCATATTCGTTCAACATTAAAATATGAATTCGTTTTTGGTGAAAACGGAAAAAATGTTTTCTATCCTTTAGTAATGATCAGAGCTGTTAAAGGTGCTCCTGTTCAATATGATATCAATGCTGTTCTTGATTTCAAAAAAAGAGCTTGGTTTGGAGTAACATACCACAGTAATTATGCAATCGCAGTTAGTGCAGGTCTTCGTATGGATAATTTTTCTATCGGATATGCACACGATTTTGTACTTTCTAAAGTTGCGAATTACAGCAAACGTTCTTCAGAAATTGTGTTAAGTTATCGTTTTGGTGAAAAAGACAAAGCACAACAATTAATCAATGAAGAATTGAAAAAACAAATGGACTTGAACAATAAGAAAGTAAATGATAATATTGATGAAATAGAGGCACTGACTGAACAAACAGATTCATTGAAATCAGAATTAGAAAAAACTAATTCAAAACTAAATGAGTTATCTAAAAATGTTAATTCAACTATTGACGCACAAAATGCTATCAAAAACGAATTGAACAATACCCAACAACAATTGAAAAATGCTCAGTTAAACAACAATCAACAACAAATACAAGAAGTTAAACCATACGAAAAACCTGTATTACCAACAAATGAAAAAGTAATTTCAGGTAGTAAAGCAGATTTCGTTGATGAGAATGGCAACGAAGCACAAGCAGGATTCTACGTTGTTGTTGGTGCTTTCGGAGTTGAAAACAATGCGTTAAATTATAAAGCTGAATGTATTAATTCAGGAATCACACAAACAGCTATCCTTTGGAACAAAACAAGAGGTGTTCGTGAAGTATATGTATACTATACAAAAGAACGCGCTGAGGCAGTGACTGAAAAATTAAAATATGTAGTCGATCATCCAAAAGTGTGGATTTTAAAACTCGACTAAGAATTAACTAAGAAAAGCAGGATCTATTCCTGCTTTTTTTTGTTTGCTACATTCTGTAACATAAGTTACAACTTAAGTTAGTTTAGTTAACTACGTTTATAAAAAAGTAAGTTATGAAAAAGAATGTTGGAAACGTAGATAGAGTTATTCGCTTGATAGTTGCAGCTCTAATTGTATTATTTTATGGAATTGGAATGATAAACGGAACAAGCGCTCTATTATTAATGCTCGTTGCAGTAATTTTTGCACTAACAAGTTTGGTTCGTGTTTGTCCGCTCTATTTACCGTTTGGTATTTCTACTTGCAAGAAACAATAATAATGTTCAATCTTTAAGACAAAAGAGAAAGCGCTTCAGCTACTGACTTTGTAGCATTTGTATGTAACAAAACAACTTGAATGACCTGATCAACTGTTGCGTCTGGACAAGAAGCACCAGAAGTAATTGCTATGTTCAAATTGGACTTTTCATTCATGAACCAATTGGGAATGTTGTCTATTTGGTGGGTGTGAATATTAAATGAATTAATGGATGCATCCGCTAAAATCTCACTCGCATCTTTAATGAAATAAGTCGGGCATTTTTGTTCCAACAATTCAACCAAATGAGTTGTATTTGAACTATTGTAACCACCTACTACAATTGCAAGATCAATCGGTGCTTCCATCAAACCTACTGTTGCACTTTGATTATCATTGGTTGCATAACATAACGTGTCTCTTGTATCAGAAAACGATTTTTCCACTTGCTTTTCCAAGGCAACTTTTTCAGTTAATGCTTTTAAATATTCAGCAATTTCTTGTGTTTCAGTTGCCAACATCGTTGTTTGATTGATAACACCTAATTTATTCAAATGCTGTTCTGGATCAAAACCTGCTGAATATTTACCTGCAAACAACTCATAAAAGCGAGCTGCAGGTTGATCACCTGTAATAAATTGTCCCAATAAAATGGCTTCATGCATATCTTTCACAATAACTGCATGAGTATTTGCAACAGTATGCGAAAACGTAGCTCGTGTCTCTTCGTGGTTGTATTTTCCGTGAATGATCAACGTATGATTATCTGCAGCTAATTTTTCAGAGCGATTCCATACCTTTTCAACGAAAGGACATGTCGTATTATAAGTTGTCACATTAATTCCACGAGAAGTTAATTCGTGTTCAATCTCTAAGGTTGTTCCAAATGCAGGAATGATAACAACATCATCTGGTGTTAAATCATCCCAAGCAATTAATTGTTTTCCAGCTGTATCTTGAATGAATTGGATGCCATTTTGAATCAAGTCCTCATTTACACTTGGGTTATGAATCATTTGACTCAATAAAAAAATACGCTTTCCTTTGTTTTCTGCTATTGCGCGGTATGCAATTTCAATTGCATTTTCAACTCCATAACAAAATCCGAAGTGACGTGCGATGAACAATTGAACATTTCCAAAATCCAACACAGTAGGTGTAAAATCTTTTTTGCGCGGATCTTGCGCTTTGCGGTATGTTTTCACCTGACTAATAATCGGTGAACGATAAAATGCTGGAATTTCGAATTGTTTCATAAGCCTACAACAACAAAAATAAGGAATAGTTTATAAAGAACTAAAAAAAGAAAGCCTCAAGTTAAGAACAAGAGGCTTTCAGTTTATTTCCAGATTGAATTAACGTGTGAACAACATTTCACGGAATTTTGGTAAAGGCCATAATTCGTCGTCAATTAATAATTCTAATTTATCAGCATGGTAACGAATTTCATCAAAATAAACGCGTACATCATCGCAATAAGCAATTGCTTTTTCTTCTGCATGTTCGATTTTATTCGCAACTTTTCGAGCTTGTAACATTTCATCACAAGTAGATTTCATTTTATTCAAGTGCGTTGAGATTTTTGTCAATAAATCCAATTGAGTTGCAGCAATTTCTTTTCCTGCTTTATCTCCCATTGCTTTCATTGTACCTTGAATGTTCGCTAATAATCTATTTTGATATTCAACAACAGCTGGAATGATATGAGTTTGAACCAAGTCACCCATCAAACGTGCTTCGATTTGAATTTTCAAAATATAGCTCTCAAATTCAATTTCCTGACGAGCTTCTAATTCACGTGCAGTCAATACATTCATTTCTTCAAATAACTGAATAAATTTCTTGTCGCTCCATGCTTTTAATGCGCGCGGTGTATCTTTCAAATTATTCAATCCACGTTTCAAAGCCTCTTCTACCCACTCGTCTCCGTAACCGTTTCCTTCAAATCTGATTTTCTTCGAATCGCGGATTAAGATTTGTAACTCTTTTAAAATTGCTTCGTCTTTTGTTTCACCTTTATCAATACGCGCATCAACACTTGCTTTGAATAATTGCAATTGTTTTGCCATAATCGTATTCAAAACAATCATAGCTGAAGCACAGTTTGCAGATGAACCTACAGCTCTGAACTCAAATTTATTACCCGTAAATGCAAAAGGTGAAGTTCTGTTTCTATCCGTGTTATCCAACATGATTTGTGGAATTTTACCGATATTTAATTTCAACTCCGTTTTATCTTCTGGAGTCATTTTACCAGCTTTCACACTTACTTCTAGATCATCCAATGCTTTTGAAAGCTGTGAACCAATAAATGTTGAAATGATTGCTGGAGGAGCTTCGTTTGCACCTAAACGGTGATCATTACTCGCAGATGCAATGCATGCACGCAATAAATCAGCATTATCGTGAATAGCTTTGATTGTGTTGACAAAGAACGTCAAGAACTGTAAATTCGTTTTTGGATTTTTACCTGGAGCCAATAAATTCACACCAGTATCCGTTCCTAACGACCAGTTATTGTGTTTTCCTGAACCGTTAACACCTGCAAATGGTTTTTCGTGTAACAACACTCTGAAGTCGTGTTTGCGTGCAACTTTCTCCAAAATATCCATCAACAATAAGTTGTGGTCGTTTGCCAAGTTACATTCTTCAAATATCGGTGCACATTCGAATTGATTTGGAGCTACTTCGTTGTGACGCGTTGTTACCGGAATTCCTAATAAAATAGCTTCCGTTTCAAATTCACGCATGAAAGCAGTTACTCTTTCAGGAATAGAACCAAAATAGTGATCATCTAATTGTTGTCCTTTTGCAGGAGCGTGTCCAAACAATGCACGACCTGTCATCATTAAGTCAGGACGACAGTTAAACAATGCTTGATCAACTAAGAAATATTCTTGTTCCCAACCTAAAGTTGCATTTACTTTCGTCACATTTTTATCAAAATATTGACAAACATCAACAGCAGCTTTGTCAATTGCATGCAATGCTTTTAATAATGGCATTTTGTAATCCAATGATTCACCCGTATACGAAATGAAGATAGTTGGAATACATAATGTTTTGCCAATTACAAACGCTGGAGATGATGGATCCCAAGCAGTGTAACCTCTCGCTTCGAATGTGTTTCTGATTCCACCATTTGGAAAAGATGATGCATCTGGCTCTTGTTGTACTAACAATTCACCATCAAAACGTTCAATTGCTCTACCTGGACCAACTGGTTTGAAAAATGCATCATGCTTTTCAGCAGTAGCACCAGTTAACGGCTGAAACCAGTGTGTATAATGTGTTGCGCCTTTTGTTAATGCCCAATCTTTCATTGCCGAAGCAACTTGATCTGCCATTTTACGATCCAATCGTGTACCATTTTGAATTGATTCCATCATGGATTTGTACGCATCAGAAGGTAAATACTCGCGCATTACTTCTGCATGAAACACATTTTTACCAAATAAATCAGACACTTTCCCATCGTATTCGATGTGTTTTGGTGTGCGATTCAATACATCTTGATAAGCTTTTAAACGTTTTGTTGCCATAAAATTCAAATTTTCAACAAATATAGTTGATTTTTTAGGGGTCAATCAACAAAAAAGTTGTTTTTTATCAACATTTTATAAAAATTTAGGGGGTTAATTCAATTTTTACATAAAATTCATATGTTTTTCATAAAAAAACAAGATGTAATTAGAAAATTGTATTTATTCACAGTCAATTCTAACAAAATCGTAACTTTGTAGCGCTTAAAAAAAGAAAACATGAAAAACACTGCATTATCTCAATTGCACGAATCACTAGGGGCTAAAATGGTTCCTTTTGCTGGATTCAACATGCCTGTTCAATACGAAGGTGTAACCGTCGAACACGAAACTGTTCGTAACGGCGTTGGTGTTTTTGATGTTTCGCACATGGGTGAGTTTTTGTTAACTGGTCCCGATGCATTGGATTTGATTCAACGTGTAACAACAAATGACGCTGCTACTTTGACAATTGGTCGTGCGCAATATTCTTGCTTACCAAATGGAAAAGGTGGAATTGTAGACGATTTAATTGTTTACCGCATGAAAGAAGAACAATATTTAATTGTAGTCAATGCATCAAACATTGAAAAAGATTGGAATTGGATTGCTTCTCACAATACAAAAAATGTAGAAATGAGAAACTTATCTGACGATTATTCTTTGCTTGCAATCCAAGGACCCAAAGCAGTTGAAGCAATGCAAGCGTTAACAACTGTAGATTTAGCAGCTATCAAGTATTACCATTTTGAAGTTGGTCCATTTGCTGGAATTGAACACGTTATTATTTCTGCAACAGGCTATACTGGTTCTGGAGGTTTTGAAATATATTGTAAAAACGAAGAAGTTCGTCAAGTATGGGACAAAGTCTTTGAAGCAGGAGCGGCATTTGGAATTAAACCAATTGGATTGGCAGCAAGAGATACTTTGCGATTAGAAATGGGATTCTGTTTGTATGGAAACGATATTGATGATACAACATCTCCAATAGAAGCTGGATTAGGTTGGATTACCAAATTCACCAAAGACTTCACTGATGCAGCTCTATTAAAAGCTCAAAAAGAAAATGGTGTATCGCGTAAATTAGTTGGTTTCGAAATGATCGACCGTGGAATTCCTAGACACGATTACTTGATCGTTGATGCGGAAGGAAATGAAATTGGAAAGGTTACTTCTGGCACACAAGGGCCATCAGTTAAAAAAGCAATTGGAATGGGATACGTTTCTTCAGCGCATGCTGCTGTTGATTCAGAAATATTCATTTCTATTCGTGATAAAGGCGTTAAAGCGAAAGTGGTTAAAATGCCATTTTACTCAAAATAAAAAGTTGCAAAACGCACCCCACTCAGTAAGCTCGTCAATTATGGCGAGCTTTTTTTGTTGATATAAGCATTTGTTTTAAAAAATCACGTAAATTTATCGTACACACTTTATAAAAAGAAACGATGAATGTTGAATTGGAAATCAATTTGGAGCATTTCCCTGCTCCTATTTTGTTTGTAAATAAAACAACTTTTTGCATTGAGTATTTCAACCAAGCAACTAGAGAATACTTTCTGGATCAACAGGATGATATTATTGGGAAACATTTTTCCGATTGGGCCTTGCATATTCATGATTTATCTTTCAATGATATCGCTCCTGAATTTCATTCATTAGGCGGCGAACGATTGATTACGAAAGGTAGTGGATTTATATTTGTTTGTGCGAATTACAAATTGATCAACCATTATAATGAGGAAAAATACATCATTTATTTACACGATATTACGCAACTGAAAAACAAAATTGACCAACACAAAAATTCAGCTAAAGAATACCGAGACCTCGTTGAAAACGTAAGTGACATTATTTATAAAACAGATGATCGAGGATATTTTATTTACGTTAACCCAACGGCCACTCGAGTAACAGGATTTTCAGAAGGTGAATTGTTGGGGAAACACTTTACAAAACTAATTCGTAACGATTACAAAGAATCAATTTTAACGTATTATAAAAAACAATTGCATTACAGAGAGCGAAGTACGTATCATGAATTTCCTGTTATCAGTAAATCAGGTCAAGAAATTTGGGTTGGTCAAACCGTAAATTTATCCATTAACGAACGCAAAGAAATTTATTTCTTCTCCATGTGTCGTGATATTACAGACCGTAAAAAAATTGAAAAACAATTACTACTCAATGAAGAGAAGTACAAAAGCATACTTGAAAACCTAGAACTTGGTTTGTTGGAAGTCGATAACGAAGGTATTGTTATTAAAGCTTATCCGCAGTTTTGTCAATTGACAGGTTATTCTGAAAATGAGATAGTAGGAAAAGATGCCAATCGATTTCTACTTACACCAGATTCATTTGAACTCATGCAGGAACAGCTCAAAAAAAGAGCAGAAGGAAAATCATCCGTTTATGAGGTTAAAATCATCAAAAAAAATGGCGATCCAATTTGGGTAATTATTTCTGGAGCGCCTTACTATAATGACCAAAACGAATTGATTGGAACGGTTGGAATCCACTTAGATATTACAGAAAGAAAACGCATGGAGAGCGAATTGATTCAAGCAAAAAATGAAGCGGAACAATTAGTGAAAAGCAAAGATGATTTCATTGTTCAATTTTATAAAAAATCGCGCAAAGCAATTGGTGAAATCAAAAGAAATGGGGAGAAATTGTCGACTTTTCAATTTAACAACAATGAAAACCAATACATTCAAGCCATTTTAGAAGCGACAAAGAATTTACTTCTTCTAGCTGATCGGCAAAAAACTGCAAAAAAGAAAAGCCGCTAAAAAAGCGGCTTTTCACTATTAACTGAATGGCTAATTATTTCACCAATTTCATTTCTTTTACCAAGTTAGTTGCGCCGTAACATTTGTCAATAATCCACAATACGTAGCGAATATCACAAACAATTGTACGTTGAATTGTCGGTTCAAAATAAATATCACCAGACATTGCTTCCCAGTTCCCGTCAAATGCAGTTCCGATTAATTCACCGTTTGCATTGATACACGGAGAACCTGAATTCCCTCCTGTAATATCGTTATTTGTTAAGAAGTTAACCACCAATTTACCATCAGCTGTACCGTATTGTCCAAAGTCTTTTTTCATCCACACTTCTTTCATACGCGGATCAATATTAAATTCTGGATTCGTTGCATCCTCTTTTTTCATCACCCCATCAATCGTAGTGAAATAATCGTATTTCACAGCATCACGAGGTTCATAAGACAATACATTTCCATACGTCAAACGCATTGTAGAGTTGGCATTCGGATAGAATTTTTTATTCGGTTGCATTTCACGAACAGCTTTCACGAACAAACGGTTTCCACGCGCTAATTTCTCCATTGCTTGTTTCACAGCTGCATCTCCAGTTGCTTTCATGTATGCATCATCCAAATCTTTTACAAGAATAAATAATGGATCTTGTTTCAATGTAGTTGACGAATAATTTGCGATGAACGCATCAAATTTCTCTTTACTCGCAAAAATTGAATTTGAACGAACACGAGCAATAAATGCCGGTACGCCATTCAATCCAATACTTCTCGTTAATCCAATTTGTTGGTCAGCAGGAACATCTTTGATGTACATTTTCAATACTTCTTCTAAAATTTCCAATTCAATATCCATTGAACGCTCCGAGAAAATTGTATTTGCTTGTTCTATCGCTGATTTACGCATAGCTTCAGCACGCTCTTTGTTCCCTTTCGCTTCTTGATCCATTGCCAATTTAAACGAGTAAACCAACGCATTGATATCAACTTGACGAACAAACTCACTTTGGTAAACACGAATGTTAATTATTGAATTCGTTGTTTTGAAAGCATTTTCGATATCTGTTAACACATTGTCGTATTCGCTTTTTCCAGCTGTAAATTTCAAGAACTCATCTTCAACTTTGCGTTTTTTATCTGCTACATTATTTGCTTTCAATTGTTTTGTTTGTCCAATGAAGTACTTCCAGTAATTAGCTACTTGCGCGTATTTAGAAGAATAATGCAAACGAACAGCTACATCTTTGTCCATGTACTTTTTCATGATAGCTAATTTCATAGCACGCACATCAACAATTTTAGGTTGTTCCAAGGTAATTGCTTGTTCAACTCCGTACGAAGTCAAATAACGATTGGTACGTCCAGGGAAACCCATTACCATAGCGTAATCACCTTCTTTCACACCTTTGATAGAAACTGGTAATGAATGTCTTGGTTTTAATGGGACATTATCCGTTGAAAAATTTGCAGGTTTATTATCTTTTCCTGCGTAAATACGGAACATAGAGAAGTCAGCCGTGTGACGTGGCCAAACCCAGTTATCCGTATCACCACCAAATTTCCCTGCTGATTGTGGAGGTGTTCCTACCAAACGAACATCTGTATATGTTTCTTTTACAAATAAATAAAACTCGTTACCATCGTAGAAATCACGCACAAACGCTTCGTATTTTGTACCGTTTGTTGCATCTTTGATTAAAATATCTGAAATCTCTTTGATTTTTGCTGCTCTTTGTTCAGCAGTCATTCCAGCATTCAACTCTTTCAATATAGTTGCAGAAACATCTTCCATGCGCACCATAAATGTTGCAGTTAATCCTGGTACAGCAATTTCTTCGTTATTGTTTTTTGCCCAAAAACCATTGTCCAAGTAATTTTTCTCTGGAGTAGAAGCATCCGCAATAGCATCATATCCACAGTGGTGATTCGTTAAAATCAAACTTTGATCGGAAATAATCTCACCTGTACAAAATCCACCAAACGAAATGACCGCATCTTTCAAAGATGATTTGTTGATCGAATAAATTTGATCTTGGGTTAATCGAAGTCCATGTTTTTTCATGTCCTCGTAATTTCTTCCAATTAAAAATGGAAGCCACATTCCTTCGTCTGCACGTGCAATGTTCCCAAATGAATAGGTCATTACAACAAGAGCAATTACTAGTTTTTTCATTTTACTTTTCGATTTATAAGTTGCTAAAATTAATAAAAACACGCGTGTGATTTACTTTTTTTCGTTTTTGATAGCGATAAGTTGAATCAAACAATTTTAATCTATTTGGATTTCATCCAAAAATAACCAAGTCGGATTACCAGCTCCCAAATGCCAATCCGGACAATTTCCAATGGAACGAACGGTAACGCGAATAAATTTAGCGGCAATTGGCGCGTGTTCAATGCGACAATTTTTTATGGTAATTCCTGTATCTGAACTTGGTATATTGTATTTTTTTGTTCCAAAATGCTTGAAAGAAACGCCATCATTTGACACTTCAATTGTCACACTTGCTGGACCAAAAATCCATGAATGCATGTCTTCTAATGATGAAACAGTAACTTGAGATATTTCTTTCGCATCATTTAATACGATAACAGCTGTAACATCTTTTCCTTGAAAACCTTGCCATTCTGTGCTACGGTATTCGTCTGTACCTTTTTGACCATCTACCAAAGTTTGTAAACCAGAACCCGCGTATTGATTCGCATAATCACTCAATGAAAGCATCGATTTGTTTTGTTCAAATTTCACAAAATCATTCGCGATAACCTTACTTTCAACAAGCTTACCATTCACTTCTTTTTGAACTTTTGCGAAGAGTTTACATGATTTATTTAAAATCAACGGTTTATCGTTCAATGGATTAAACAGAATAAAATTAATCGAGTCAAATGAATAATAAATCGTACCAGTTTCACTAGGTAACTGATCGATACCAACAGTTAATTCATTCGAAAAAGTCGTGTTTGTTGTAACAAAATAAGGAACAGGAACAAATTCATTTGCTACAAAATCTTGCAAGTCAACATCATTGTTTCCCAAATTAAATTGAGGCACCTCGCCCATTTCAAAAAATAATTTACCGCCCTTGACAATCATATCATGCGTAATAAATAACTTATTATATGGCATGCCATTCCAAGTAACAGCTTGTATGTATTTGTTTTTTGGGGAATTCGACGATGTTTCTATAATGAAAGGTGCTTCTCCTACTTGCAAGCTAACTTTTTCGAACAATGGTCGACCAAATGTATATGTAGGACTTCCTGGTGCTACCGGATAAAAACCCATTGCGCTTAGAACATACCAAGCAGACATTTGACCACAGTCTTCATTACCTGAAAGTCCATCTGGTTCATTTGTATAATAGGAACGTAAAATTTTATCGACCAATTCTTGTGATTTGTACGGCGCACCGCAATAGTTGTAACAATAAGCAATGTGGTGTGACGGTTCATTTCCATGGGCATATTGACCTATCAAACCTGTGATATCTGATTGCTCCCTTCCGGACATGACCGAGGATGAGTAAAATAAGGAATCCAAAAAGCGTTCCATTCCTTGCTTTCCTTTCAATGCTATTAATTGTGAAATATGATGAGGAGCACCCAACGAATATTGCCATGCATTCGCTTCTGTGTAATGATGGTTTACTTCGTTTGGCTTGAAATTCGGCAACCACATCCCACCTTTTCTCGCTTGAAAAAAACCAGATTCAGGATGATACAGGTTCATCCAATTCGCAGATCGAAGTTCATATATTTTCGCAACTGAATCGTTTCCAATTTGTTGTGCGAATTTTGAAATGCACCAATCGTCATATGCGTACTCTAAGGTTTTTGAGACAGACTCAGCTTCCAAATTTGCGTCAATAAATCCATTTTTAGCATATTGAACCTTTCCTAAATGATTGTAATTACTCGAAGCTATCATTGCAGTTAGTAATTCTTCTTTGTTTTCAAGAGGAATTCCTTTTGCATGAGCATCCGCAATGATGGAGGCCGAATGATAACCAATCATACAATTTGTTTCGTTATTTGACAACGTCCACATGGGTAATAATCCCGTTTGTTGGAATTGCAAACGAAATGATTCAATGAAATCTTGTGTCCGTTTTGGTTGTAAAATCGTGTACAATGGATTTGCTCCGCGGTAGGTATCCCACAAAGAAAAAACACTGTAATTATCTTGTTTTGACGCAGCTATTTCATGTCCAAACGTTCTGTATTTACCCGTTACATCTGACCATAAACTTGGATGAACAAAAGAATGATACAAGGCAGTGTAAAAATTAGTCGTGACCGTTTTATCTTTCGTGAAAGCTTGTACCTTGGACAATTCATTGCGCCATTCATTAGCTGCATTTTTAGCAACTGCATCAAAATCCCATGAAGTTAATTCTGCTTTTTTATTCAATGCTGCCCCTTCTTCCGTTGTGCCAGAAAGACTTACTGCAACCATGACTTGTTTGCACTCTTTTGGGAATTCAAGAATCATGTAATACGTTCCTTTCTTCTTGTTCAATACAATTTTAGATTTTGAAAAAGGAATATTCGTTGTTAAGTCAAAATAAACATGTTGATCAGTTGCCCAAGCTTTTGATCGTCTAAATCCTTGCACATGGTTTTTACCGATTGCTTTCACACCTGCTGCAATTACTTGATCGCGGTAACTTAAATCAATTAAGACAAATTTCTTTTCGTTGTCTGAAGTAAAAGTGTATTCGTGTAAAGCACATCTTTTTGTAGCCGTTAAGCGCACATTTATTCCGTTGTTTAGCGAAACACTGTAAAATCCAGGAGTAGCTTTTTCATTAGCATGTTTAAATGTTGCTCCAAATCCGTTTTTAGTGCGATAAGCAGGAGACGTTTTCAAATTTCCTTGTTGCGGAACCAATAATACATCAGCATAATCGGGAACGCCAACGCCACTCAAATGCGTATGGCTAAAACCGTAAATGATTGAATCGGAATAATGATAACCTCCGCAGCCATCCCAACCTTCAGGACGTGTGTCAGGTCCAACTTGCACCATTCCAAATGGCAAAACAGGTCCAGGAAAAGTATGTCCATGACCGCCTGTTCCTATAAAAGGATTGACAAAAGGAATTGGATCGACTTTCCGAATTGCTGGACGCTTGGAGAATAAATCTTCCGAGACATCAGCAGCAATTTTCAACTCATTGACTTGCGCGACCATATTGAACACACTAAAAAACGCACTCAATACCAATAAATATTTTTTCATAATGGCTTATTTATTTTTCCAGAAAACTGTTGCAGCTGTTCCTAAAACTGCTGCGTTTTTATTATGCAAGGTAGAAATTTTAATCGCAGTTTTTTTATAAAACGGCAAGGCATTTGCTTGGAATGCAGCATTTACTTTTTGTTCAAAACCATGACCACTTTGCGCAATCCCACCAAAAAGTACATATGCTTGCGGATCAGAAAACGCTGCGAAATCGGCTAAAGCAGAACCTAGTAAATTGGCTGTAAAATCAACTATTTCTTGTGCAAATAAATCTCCTTTTTCAGCTGCATCAAACACATCTTTTGCAGAAGGTTTTACCAGCTTTAATAAAAATGATTGATCTTTATTTGGTGATTCAAATTCGGTAACACTTCGAACAACACCTGTACTTGATGCATACGTTTCCAAGCAACCTTTGCGCCCACAGCCACACAATCGACCATTAGGTATTACACGAATATGTCCATATTCACCTGCAAAACCGTGAGCTCCTTCAATTAACTTGTTGTTTATGAAAATCCCAGACCCCACACCTGTCCCCAATGTTATTGTTACAAAATCGGTTAAATCGTGAGCACATCCGAATAAATGTTCACCCAAAGCTGCAGCATTGGCATCATTTGCTAAATAAACTGGCAATTTAAATTGTTGGCTGAAAACTGCAACTATTGGAATTATTCCTTTCCAAGATAAATTTGGTGCAAAATCAATAGTTCCAGAAAAACAATTTCCATTTGGTGCACCAATTCCAATTCCAACTAGCTGATTTAAAAATTGATGGCTTTTTAAAATTCCGTGAATTGCTTCGGATAAATCATTAACCGTTTTATAATCTGCGGTAACTAATGACAACTCAAAGTGAATTGCTCCAGATTTATCAACAATTCCAATAACGGTATTTGTTCCGCCTATATCAATACCTAGTGCAAATTCTTTATTCATAGTGCAAAAATGACGATTTTTTTGGAACCGCTAAAATTCAACGTTCCATTCTTTGTAAAATTCTGCTACAAATTGTTCTAGCAATGCATGTCTTTTTGCACCAATTTCTTTAGCTGTTGCTGTTTCTAATCGGCTATAAATCAATAATAATTTTTCATGGAAATGATTGATTGTGTGACTTTTATCATTCAAATATGCGTCAAATGAATCATGCATGTTTGCTTGTACATTAGGAGTGTAGAATGGTCGGTTATGACTTCCTCCAAAATGAAAAGCACGTGCAATACCGATTGCGCCAATCGCATCCAATCGATCTGCATCACGAACAATTGAAAGTTCTATTGCACCGCTAACATCTGGCACATTCGCTCCTTTGTATGAAACCAAATCTACAAGTCCACACACTTTTTCAATTAATTCGGTCGATGCATTTAACGATTCGAGCATTATCCGAGCAACACGACCGCAATCATTTTTGATTCCACCATTTAATTTATGATCGGAAATATCGTGAAGCAGCGCCGCACATTGAATTACCAACAAATCACCCCCTTCATTTTTCTGAAGTAATTCTGCCAATTTGACAACACGTTCTATGTGATAGAAATCATGATCTGCTCCATATTGAGCAAATTGTTCTTTTACTTTTTCAGTTAAAAGCGGTAAAATATTCTGATTCATCATGTAAACATAATAAGAAAGTGTTGAATGTTTTGTGTTTGCTAAAGAAATGATTATCTTTGCACCCAGTTTATTCGTTAAACTACAGTTAATTTATTTATTTATCGAGGTTTCGTACCTCAAACATTAACAATTATGGCAACACGTATTCGTTTGCAACGTCACGGTAAAAAAGGAAATGCTATTTTCCATTTAGTAGTGGCTGACTCGCGTGCAAAACGCGATGGTAAATTCATCGAGAAATTGGGTACTTACAACCCAAACACGAATCCAGCAACAATCAACATTAACTTTGAATCAACTTTGAAATGGGTTGGTACAGGAGCTGAAATGACTGAAACTGCTCGTGCAATTTTATCTTACAAAGGTGTTTTGTTCAAAAATCACTTATTGAAAGGTGTTACTAAAGGTGCATTGACTGCAGAACAAGTTGAAGCAAAATTTGCTGCTTGGGAAGCTGACAAAGCAAACAAAATTCAAGGTAAAATTGATGGCCTTGGTAAATCTGCAGATGCTGATAAAACTGCACGATTGAAAGCTGAAGCTGATGCAAATGCTGCAAAAGCAAAAGCAATTGAAGCAAAATATACGCCAGAAGTAGAAGAAACTCCTGCTGAAGAAGTTGTTGCTGAAGAAGCTCCAGCTGCTGAAGAAGTAGTTGCTACAGAAGAAGCTCCAGTAGCTGAAGAAGCTGCAACGGAAGCTCCTGCTGAAGAAGCTGCATCAGAAGAAACGGAAGCTGAGGCTTAATTTATTATAGTTGTATGCAACTTTCTGATTGCTTTCAACTCGGTTACATTGCGAAACTTCACGGATACAAAGGTGAAGTTTCGCTGTTTTTAGACGTAACCAATCCTGAAGACTATGCTTCTTTGGACGCTTTCTTCATTGAAATAAATGGTCAACTAACTCCCTTTTTTGTTGAGTCAATTATTTTGAAAAACAAAGGTTTTGCTGCTGTAAAACTAGAAGGTGTTACAACCGAAAATGACGCTAAATTATTACTGCGTAAAAGTTGCTACCTTCCATTATCTATCTTACCTGAGTTAGACGATAAACACTTTTATGATCACGAAATTATCGGATTTAAAGCGGTTGACACCCGATACGGTGAAGTAGGAATCATAGAACAAGTAGTCGATCTATCAGTCAATCCACTTCTTTTGATTACCAATAATGAAAAAGAAGTCTTGATACCTTTTGTAAACAACTTGGTAGTTCATGTTGATCGTGCGAACAAAACATTGACAATCACTTCTCCAGAAGGTTTGATTGAAATGTATTTAGGTGAATGAAACCTTTCCAATTCAAACATTTTACAATTCAACAATCACATGCCGCTTTAAAAGTAGGTACGGATGCTTTTTTGCTTGGTTCTTTCTGTGATTGGCAATCTCCCCAACATTTACTCGATATTGGAACTGGAACAGGTGTTTTGTCAATTATGGCAGCTCAACGTTTTCCTTTCCAAACAATAACCGCTATTGACATTAGTGAACAAGCACTAATTGATGCGCGTATTAATTTTCAGAATGCACCTTTTGATGTGGAATTTGCTGCTATACAATCATCACTCCAAGATTTTACTTGCAAAAAACAATTCGATGCAATAATTTGCAATCCACCCTATTTTGAAAACAGTTCCAAAAACGAACAGGAAGAACTTACTATAGCTCGACATGCAGATGCGCTACCTTTTCGTGAATTGATTCAAAAAATAAATGCACTATTGTCCAATGAAGGGAAAGCATGGCTTATTTTTCCAGCTGATTACTTAAAAGCTTTCGAAGAAAAATTGAAAACTTCACAGATGTATATAACGCACGAAATAAAAATCATGGGGAAACCAATGAAGTTAAAACGCTCGATTGTTTGCTTGGAAAAAAATAACAACGACCGAAGCATATCCTATTTCACAATTCGAAACGAAGATGGATCGTATTCGGAAGCATACAAGGCATTAACAATTGATTTTCACGATCGAATTCTGTAAGTTAAAATCACTTAAGAATGGATAAAATTTCAGCTTGTAACGCGACTCCTTTGTCTTCGTTGTACCAATGTTGCAAAGCTGTTTTCAAGTCATTCATGTTTGTTTGCTTCGCCTTTAGATCATCAAATACGATCTGACAAGCTTTAGGGCGAGGTCCCCAAACTGCTAAATCATTTCCAGCAGTATCTCGTATAATTAACTTCGGAATCGATTTTCCGCCATTCGTTAAATAATTTTCAATCAAAAAAGGTGCTGAATCGCGTAGTTGGAAATCAATTGTTATCATTGGGTTCAGTTCTGCTATACGCGATAAAAATGGAACGATATGCGCTGCATCACCACACCATGGCTCCGTAATGACAATCCAATGTTGTGGTTGCTGAATATGCTTAATTGCTGCTAACAAATCGGATTGAATTACACCATGTTTTAACCAACGATTCATGCGCGACCAATTTAACTTTGCATAATTAAAAAAATCTGCGTCATCATAAGGTGGTAATTGCTTTTCGCTTTTTAATAGCGCTTCAAACTGGTCTAAATATGCTTGGAAAGTCATGATACTATTTTTATGATTAAAATTAACCAAGAAAATGAATCTAAAAGGTGACTTGAGTCACTTATTGTTATTATTTAACATCAAAAATAAGTGAAGTAATTTTGGTTGTATCGAAGTAAGTGATGGCCACTTCTTGAACAGCTTCACTCGTTATGTTATCAATTCCTGCATAAATATCTTCAATCGAATCAATTTGGTTGAATAACAACAAACTTTTCGCTAATCCTTGCATCAAGCCAACATTTGAATCAAGCGATAACGCGATGTGACCTTTGAGTTGTTCTTTAGCTACTTTTAATTGCTTTTCAGTTAAAAGAGTCGTTTTTAGTTTTTCAATTTCTTTGTAAACTATTCGGAGTGTTTTATCCAAATGCTTTTGATCGGAACCAAAATAAATAGACCAATAACCCAAATCGGGAAAAGGCGAATAATGCGCTTCGATGGTATAACTGTATCCGTATTTTTCACGTACCGATAAATTCAAACGCGAATTGAGAGCTGGTCCACCTAACACATTGATCAACAAGGTTATCACTCTTCTTTTTTCATCACCATAACCTGGAGCGATTCCTCCAAGTACTGCATGTGCTTGGTAATTACTTTCTTTGATTCTTTTTTTATGAATCAATTCGGGAATAAACTGTTTTGGTTGAACAGGTATTTTTCCTGTTGGAAGTTGCGCAAAATGTTTTTCCAATGTACTAATCACTTTTTTCAAAGGCGCATCACCAACATAAGAGACAACTGCATTCTCGGCAAAGAAAAACCGTGCAACATAATTCAGCAACAACGATTGATCAAAGGATTGAACCGTTTCAGGAGTTCCTAAAATATTATTTCCAAGCGGGTGATTTGGGAAAAGTAACGCTTCAAAATCGTCAAAAATTTTCTCACTTGGATTATCCATGTAAGAATTTAACTCATCCAAAACGATTTCTTTTTCCTTTTCAATTTCTTTTTCAGGAAAATTGCTGTTAATTACGATGTCTGCTAACAATTCAGATGCACGAACAAGGTGATTTTTTACAAATGACGCATAAATACAAATTTCTTCTTTTGTTGTGTAGGCATTCAATTCACCACCTACATTGTCCAAGCGCGATAATATTTGTATTGTTTTGCGTTTTTTTGTTCCCTTGAAAATACAATGTTCCAAAAAATGAGCCAACCCAATTTCATGGTCACTTTCATAGCGTGATCCAGCTAAAAAAGTAATTCCAAGATGAGCTACCGGAGAAGACGCATGCAAATACGTTAACCTTAGTCCATTTGAAAGCGTAACTATTTCGGGTTTTATTTCAATCATTTATGGATTCTTTCTATAAACTTCCCAGGCGTCTGAAGTTGTTTTTTCAAAAACGATACGGTCGTGTAAACGCGAAGGTCTTCCTTGCCAAAATTCAACGCGAGTTGGTTGAATAATGTAGCCTCCCCAATGTGGTGGACGAGGAACTTCATCTGGAAATTGTTCGGACAATGCTTGAATGCGTTCTTCTAATTCATCTCGAGAAGTTAACTTTTCACTTTGATGCGATGCCCAAGCTCCAAGTTTACTACTTCGTGGGCGTGAACGAAAATAGTCATCACTCATTTCTGCCGGAATTTTCTCAACCAAACCAGCGATGCTAATTTGACGTTCTAATTCGGGCCAAAAGAAAAGTGCATTAACTTTATTATTCGCCGCGATTGCTTTGCCTTTGTCGCTATTATAATTGGTGTAAAATACAATTCCTTCGGACAATATTTCTTTCAAATACACAATACGGGAATGTGGAAAGCCATCTAAACCAATTGTTGAAACTGCCATTGCATTTGGTTCATTAACAGGCTTAAGCGTAGCTTCCTGCAACCATTTTGCAATCAAAGCAAAAGGTTCGTCACCAACATGATCTTCTAATTTACCTTTATCAAATTGATGGTGATCGTTGCGAACTTGATTTAAAAATTGATCCATCCGAACTATTATTCTTCTTCGCCAAATTGATCGTCGATGATACTATCTTCTTCATCTTCATCAGAACCTGGCGCTGAAAAAACAGTTTTAGTTCCTAAAATATGTTCGGCAACTTCTTTTTTGACTTGTTTTTCAAAATCGTTTGCAATCACATCTTCGCTATCATCTGAATAAGGGAAAATATCAATGATTGGTGAAACCGTAATTGCAGGAATCATGTAATCAATCATCAAACCTCCCAAACTTTCTTTCAAACGTTCGTATGCTTCTTTTACTGAATGAGCTGTAATCAAGAAATTTTGCGAAACTCTTTTTGCTTTTGCTCCTTCTTCACCTCCATCAGCACCTGATTCGTAAGTGATTTTACATTTGTACCAAACATCTGCATCATCGTAATGGAAAATATCGTGAAAATCAGCACGCGCAATTCCTGTCACAATAAATTCTCCACGAATCAACGCACCTAATTCTCCGTATATTCTTGCTTCAGCATCTGTGAAGGTCATTGCAGCGACCAAATAAGGTTCAGAAACACGCTTAAATGTTCCGTCTTCTAATTGTTTTGTATATTTTACTTTTACATTGAACCAACTATTCATAATCTTATTTTTAAGGAGAACAAAAATACAAAATGGATTAGCGATATCCGCTTAAATCTATCGAATTTTATTCAAATTGTTTGTAACTACTTTCAATCGTTATAGAGCATGTCATTGTAATAAACAATCACTGAACGATTGGGTAAAATAGCCATTACTGCATGTCCGTTTACAATGTATTCTGCTGAAGCAAGTGTTGTCAAAACTTTTGATCGACCACCAATACAAGCGCCTACTCCATTGATATTTGTTTTGTAAGCAATTACGTTGTTTTTCAACTTCCATTCTTTCAATGCATAAGGTGTCACAATTGTTTTCACACCATCCACTAAGGTATATGCATAATTTGCATCACCCCATAAAACAACGTCATCTTTTGCGTCCCAATATTGAAAAAACGAAGCTAATTCTTGCTGCTTACCATTTCCATAATAATTCAAATTACCTTGAATATCTTCATAGACAACAAATCCACGACAGGCTTTCATTTTAGCAACATGCATGTCTTCCACATCTAAGAATTCTCCATTTTGAAAAACAGCGAAAGTACGCGTGTTTGGATCGTTAAAAGCGACGATGTCCGTTCCAGCTGAAAACTGAAAAGGTTGATTTCCATTCCAGACACCGATTTCGTAAATCTGTCCACGCCAGAAAAGTTTGTAATAATTTCCATTGTCACGAAAAACCACAACGTTATCTCCAACAAAATCAGGCATATACATATCAGCGGTTTGTTGCATCAATTGAATAGTTTGACCTTTATAAATCACATTCAACGTATAATACCGTAAGTCTTGATAAACTAAAAGTGAATCCCCAACTTCATAATTTCCGCCAAATGAAGTAATGTTGTATGGTTTACCATTTTCATAGTAATATAGTAATTGACCTATATTCCAAGCAAGTATGTGATCCGACATTTTATAGGACACGAATTGATTGGTTATCAATTTGGACTGCGTACCATTGAATACTTTGAAATCTTTTTGCGCATTCATGTATGCTACAAATTCATCTCCCAAAGTCATATTACTTACTTCGTTGTGTTCTATCTGAGAAAAATAACCATTGTTAAAGGCACGGACAAATCTATTGAAGTCGGTATAAGTGAAAATACTTTGTCCAAAAGAAAGTAGTGGAACAAAAGAAAATAAAACAATGATGTATCTCATGAAACGAAAATAGCAAAAATATAACGCTTAAAACTCACAATTTATTATAATAAATAAATGTATCAAGTTAGGAAAGCAATTTTTTGTTCTTATTTTCGCGTTGATTAAGATACAAAATATCACTATGAAGAAAGCTATTATTGCTGCATTATTGGTATCAAGTATTTCAACATCCTTTGCGCAAGAGAAAGTGAAATATGTTGAATACAACTTACCAAATGGAATGCACGTTATTTTGCATGAAGAACATGCAACCCCAATCGTTGCCGTTTCGGTCATGTACCACGTCGGATCGAAGAATGAAAATCCGAATAGAACTGGATTTGCCCACTTTTTTGAACATTTGTTATTTGAAGGTTCAACCAACATTAAACGAGGGGAATATTCTGAATTAGTTGAGAAAAATGGTGGTGCATTGAATGCAAACACTTCTCAAGACAGAACGTACTACTACGAATTATTGTCATCCAATCAATTGGAATTGGGATTATGGTTAGAAAGTGAGCGTTTGTTGCATGCGAAAGTAGAACAAACTGGTGTTGAAACGCAACGTGAAGTAGTGAAAGAGGAAAAACGTCAACGCGTTGACAACCAACCTTATGCTTCTTTCATGGAAAATATGTTCAAATTAGCATACAAAAATCACCCATACAATTGGGTTCCAATTGGAAGTATGGAACATTTGAATGCAGCACAAGAAATTGATTACGTTAATTTTTACCGTACATTCTACGTTCCTGCAAACGCTGTTTTATCAATTGCAGGTGATATCAACATTGAGCAAACAAAAAAATGGATAGAAAAATATTTTGGTTCCATTCCAAAAGGGGAAGCAATCAATTTATACCGCGATTTTGAAAATTTAACTGATGCTGATTTTGAAGCAAAATACAGTGTTAAGAAAAGTGCATTCAACGCAGCCGATTTCAATAATCCAAAAGATGCAAAAGCAAAAGAAGCATTAAAAACGGCTTCAAACAAAGCAATTGAAATCCCTCGTCCAAAAGGAATGTTTGAACCAATCAACGGAATTGTAAGAGATACTGTTTACGACAACATTCAATTACCAGCTGTATTCATGGGGTATAAATTCCCGAAAGAAACTGATGCTGACTTTGCTGCATTGGAATTATTAAACGCTGTACTTTCTGGAAGTACTTCTTCTCGTATGAATAAAAACATTATCGAGAAAAAAGAACAAGCGGTTGCGGCATTTTCGTTTGCATTCAATATGGAAGATCCAGGAATGGGAATCGTTGCTGCAATTGCAGCTGGAGGAGTTGAAATTCCAAGTTTAGAGGCTTCGTTGAATGAAGAAATTGAATTAATTCAAAAAGAATTAATTTCAGTGGAGGAATTTGAAAAAATTCGCAATCAATTTGAAAATCAATTGGTTTCTTCAAATTCATCGGTTGCAGGTATTGCTGAAAATCTTGCACAAAATTACATGTACTTTGGAAGTACAGAGTTAATCAATAAACAAATGGAGCGTTACATGAGTGTTACACGTGAAGATATTCAACGTGTTGCGAAAAAATATTTGACACAAAACAACCGCATCATTTTATACTATTTACCAAAAGGAAATTAATCGGTCATGAAAAAGTTATTATTACTAGTTGCTATTTCAGCAATAACTGGAGTTAACGGACAAATTGACCGTTCAGTTCGCCCAAAGGCTGCTGCAGCTCCTGCTATCAATATTAAAAATTCAGAAGTTTTCAAAACAGCAAATGGTATTACTGTTGTGCTTTCTGAAAACCACAAACTACCTCGTGTTTCTTTCAACATGGTTATGGGAGCTTCGCCAATGATCGAAGGTTCTAAAGCAGGTTTGAATCAATTAATGGGGCAATTGCTGTTATCAGGAACTGCTGCGCGTTCAAAAGATGTTTTGGACAAAGAAATTGATTACATGGGAGCAACATTGAATGCAGATGGTTCATCGTTATACCTATCTTGTTTGACGAAACATTTGGAGAAATCGCTTGGAATCATGCAAGATGTGTTAATGAATCCAACGTTTCCTGAAAGTGAATTTGCACGTATCAAAAAACAAGCTGAAAGTGGATTATTAGCAGCAAAATCAAGTCCAGATGAAATGGCTGGAAATGCTGAGAGAAAAATTAATTTTCCAAATCACCCAAACAGTGACGTGATGAACGAAGCAAGTTTGGCAGCTATTACACGTGATGATATTGTTGCAAACTTCAAACAAATTTTCACTCCTGATGGTGCTTACCTTGTTATTGTTGGTGATATCAACAAAGAACAAGCGAGTAAAATGGTGGATCAATATTTTGGATCTTGGAAAGGAACTGCTGTTTACAAACAAGATTATTCTTCTTTATTCAAAAACAAAGGAAATCGTGTCATTTTTGTAAACAAACCAGGAGCTGTTCAATCGGTCATCAATGTTACCTTCCCTGTTGCTGTGAAACCAGGAGAAAAAGATCAATTAGCATTGAATGTATTGAATAGTATTTTTGGTGGTGGCGCTTTTGGTTCGCGTTTGATGCAAAATCTTCGTGAAGATAAAGCATACACATACGGTTGTTATTCCGATTTGCAAGTAACTCGTGATGGAAGTTGGTTGAGTGCATCAGGAAGTTTTAGAAACGACGTTTCTGACTCAGCAATCACTCAGTTATTGTATGAATTCAATCGCATTGCTGAAGGGTATGTTACAGAAGACGAATTAAATTTAGCGAAATCTGTTATGGCTGGTGGATTTGCTCGTTCATTAGAAAGTCCTCAAACAATTGCGCGATTTGCTTTAAATATTATACGCAATAATTTGGAAAGTGATTATTATCAAAATTACTTGAAACGTTTAGAAGCAATCACGAAAGAGGATGTTTTGAACATGGCGCAAAAGTATTTTACAAACGGATTTAACATTATCGTTGTAGGTAATGAAGCTGTTTTAGATAAAATCAAAGTGTTTGATGCTGATGGGAAAATTGAAAAATTAGATGCCTTTGGAAACGAAGTAAAAGACGTTAAAAAAGCGACTATCTCTGCTGACGAATTGTTAACTAACTACGTGAATGCTGTTACATTAACGAATTCACCGAAAGCGTTAGCGAAGAAAATGAAAAAAATCAAATCGATTTCAAAAGAAACTTCTATAACAATTCCAGGTGCACCAATGACGTTAAAATTAACGGAAGTGAACGTAGCACCGAACAAAGAAGCAATGAAATTGGAAGCACAAGGTATGGTTTTCCAAAGCTCTTATTTTGACGGTACAAAAGGTGCTGAGAAAAACATGCAAACAGGAGAAAAAACGATGACGGATGCAGAAATTGCTGCGAAGAAAAAAAGCCCTGGATTCTTCCCTGAAATGGCTTACAAAACATCTGGAATGGTCTACGAATTAAAAGGAATTGAGACTATCAACAACAAAGACTATTACGTTCTTGCTACCAATGATGGCGAAAGTCAACGCTTTGATTATTACGATGTAACAACGTACATGAAATACAAAACAAATTCGATTAGTCAACAAGGTGGTGAATCTGCAGAGATCACAGTAATGTATGATGATTACAGAGAAGTTAATGGATTAATGATTCCTTACAAATTAGTTCAAGTTATTGGCGAAATGTCATTAGAAGGAACTGTAAAAGAAGTATTATTCAATAGTAAAATTGACGATTCATTATTCAAATAAATCGCACTTTTCTTTTTTAAAAAGAGGTTGTTCAGTTGAGCAACCTCTTTTTTATTTACAATAAATTCTTAATGACTTCTTTCTTGTCCGTTGATTAAACCTCCCGTATGAATGAAAACGATTTTTTGAAGTTGATCGAAAGGTTCTAATTGATCAATCCAATTCATCATCCCATAAAATGTTTTTGTCGTATAAACTAAGTCCAATGGCAAATTGAAATCGTGTTGTTGCGCTTGTTTAAAAGCAATTAATTCGGGTGTTGATTTTGCATAGCCACCAAAGTGTGCATCACTATGTACGACAACTTGTTTTAGTTTCTCATCAATTAATTCGTCATCCACATAAAAAGGATACAACAATGTTCTCATTTCTGTTAATGCATCAAAACCTTTCAAAGCGGGAACAACATGCAGTGTTGTTTGATCAGATAATGCAGTCAAAACACCACAACTAGTTGTCGTTGTACCTTGCGCAATAAAAATGTGATCTGGTTCGAAAGGTATTTCCTGGATGATTTCTTGGCAACCAATCAATCCATGATAGTTTGCTCCTCCTTCTGGAACTAATAAAAAAGTGGGGAAATCTTCTTTCCACTCTTCTTGCGTGATTTTTTCATTCCGCAATTGATATTCGACACGAGAAATGAAAATCAATTTCATCCCTAATTCGTGGCATCTTTTTAAATTGGCATTAGAGTCTTTTGTTAATTCCTCCCCACGTACTACTCCAATTGATTTTAAACCTGATTTGTGACACGCTGCAGCAGTTGCTAACAAATGATTTGAAAACGCTCCACCAAAGGTTAAAATCCCATCTTTTTTCTGATAATTGGCTAATTCGATGGAATAATTCAACTTTCTCCACTTATTTCCAGAAACTTCTTTATCAATCAAATCATCTCTTTTTACAAATACTTGAACATTTTTGGATACAAACTGTTTAGCTTGTAACTCTTGCAATTCAGATAATTCAGTTGAATAAAGCGCCATAGAAATATTATTTTTGTATTATGAATGATGAACGTCCACTTCCGAAAAACAAATCACTTGCATCGGAAGATTTCTATTACAGTCCTGAAGGGTTTATAATTTTCACCGAACACTATCACTTAAAACGCGGTTATTGTTGTAAAAGTGGCTGCAAACACTGTCCTTATGGATATGACAAGCGAACGGATTCGTTTAAAAAATAATTACTTGATTTCATTTTCTCGAATTCCATTTTCTGGAAATTTACCTTTGAATGGATAAATTGCTCGCTTAATCGTTAATAAGTCTTTGTCCACATCACCTGTTGGCTCCATCAACGATAGAAAACCACCTTTTTTGTTTTTAAAATCTATGTATGCAATATAAATTGGAACTTTTGCATTTTGAGCGATGTAGTAAAATCCTTTTTTCCAATTGGGTTGATAACTGCGTGTTCCTTCTGGAGTAAATACAACGATACACTCCTCTGAGCGATTGAAATAATCGACAACTTGTTTGGTGACATTTGCTCTACGCGCACGATCCACTGGAATACCACCCATTCGTTTTAGGATCCAACCCAAAGGAGGGAAAAACAATTCTTTCTTGATCAAGAATTTTGCATTTATTCGATAATAGACAAAAGTCATCTTACCAACAACAAAATCCCAGTTTGAAGTATGCGGACCAACGACCACTACTGCTTTTTTTCGAAAGTCCTTTGGAAGCGGATCAATTTTCCAACCAAACATGCGTAATATCCAATAAAAGATTTTTCCCATGAAACAAAGGTACAATTTTCAATAAAGAATTACTTTTATAACATGAGAAGAAAATCAAGTATTTTTAAACTGTTACCAGTTCTTGTTTTAAGCTTGTTTTTTGTTGGTGGATTATTGTTCATAGAATGGATACGTCCAACAAATAATACAGACAAAATTCCTTTGCCAGAAAAATACAATTGGATGGTGCACATGGATGCTGCAAACTTTTGGAAAAAAGAAGTTTACACCGTTTTGTTTGAAGCAAAAGATATTGCTTTTTTAAATCAACTGCGGACTTTTGTAGAAGAAAAATTGAACGATGAGGAATCGGAAAAATATCCGCTTGCTATTTCAATGAACAGTACTGTCACCATTGTTCAGTTTGATTATCACAACAAACAGTATGCTGCAACTTATTTTGATGTAACAAACCCCGAGAAATTCCTGACGAATAGTCAACATGTTATTACTGACCAACAAGTTAGTGGAACACATAAAAATAAAGGAATTATTCTTACTAGTCTTTCTCCTGATAATGCTAAAATCAACAGCAATCATGCCTTGCACTATTTGCTTCGTTCAAAAGAAAGCACCTTAAAGTCTGAGCAAAAAACAAGTATTCAACTGTCCGTTAATACTAAAGATGTCAAAGGTAATCTTGTTTTGCAGTTGGTAAATAAATCAATTCGTATTAATGGAAACATAACTCTTTTCAAATCAATTCAACCCAATAAATACAGTTTAAAACCAGCAGGTTTTACCATTCAATCAAATTATATTCCTAACGAAATCAATCAACTTGTTGGAAATTTCACATCGAAAAAAAACAACTCTTTGCCAGCAATCTCTAGTTGTCATGTCGACTATTTGGGACTTCAGTTAGCTGATGAAAAACCTGGTTTATTGGCTGTTATGGGGTACGTTCCAATTCCAAAAATGAATGCACTCATTTCGTTTGAAAAACCTGTTACTGTTGCTCAATTCGATTCATTATTCCCTGAAAGTGTTCGGGAAAGTAAAGAACGATTAAATTTTGGTTCTGTTAGTTATTTACTCAAACAATTGGATGCTCATACGCTGTTTATCGGCTGTGATCCAGCTGTTGTTGTGAAGCAAAAAGAAAAATCACTCGTTTCGTTAAGTGGTGATTTAAATCAGTTATTGAAAATTGACGGAAATTCATTTATTGCAGGATTCATTCAAAACATGCCTCCTGTGAAAGCAACAAGTGATTTTATGAAAACAATTGCTACAAGTTCGTTACGCATATTACCAACTTCACATAAAAACGATTACACAGTAAACGGTTCTATTGCTTTTAAAAACGAAAAACAAGCAATTAACGAATGTGCCAAACTTGGTTTTTCACTTTGGAAAATATACAAATGAAACAACAGTCAATTGTAATAATAGCAAACGGAGCAACGTGTTCTTCGGAATTAATGGCCCATTACATGGCGGAAAAACCTATAGTTATTGTTTTGGATGGCGCAATGCATCGTTACAAAGAGTTGGGCTATCCTGCAGATTATTTGATTGGTGATTTTGATCGTAACACTCATTCTTTTGATGAAATATCCAAGCAATTTCCAAGTATTGTAATAAAACCAATGCCTGACCAAAATGCTACTGACTTTGAAAAAGGAGTCCAATTTGCTTGTTCGTTAAACCCTTCAGAAATAACAATTTTATGGGGGACAGGCAAACGATCCGATCATTTTTTCATGAATTGTGCTAACTTGATTTCATTCCCTCTGGAAAGAGCAATTCAGCTCGTTGATGATCATTCTGTCATTTACCGCATACCAACTTATTTCGAGAAAGAGTTTACAGCGCATCAAGTACTTTCGCTTATTCCAATTGGAACCGTAACTGGAATTACAACTTGCAATCTTCGCTATCCGTTAAACAATGACAGCTTAATTCTTGGACAAAAAAACGGAAACAGCAATGAAGTTTTAACAACTGGGAAAGTCATTATTCAGCATAAAACTGGTGCGCTTTTACTAATGGAATGTAAGGACTAGTCAGCTCAGACTTTCGATTTATTTCAATATCTTTGATATGTTAAAACACAAATTATGATCAAGAAACTGAAGTTGACCTATCTGTTGTACAATTTATTTCACCCCAATCAGTTGCGTCATAATTTGCCGTTTTATAAGCAACTAGGACTTCGCAAACGTTACTTCTCTCCTATTTCAAGTTCCGATTTTGAAAGTGTCGATGAAAATTTATTAAAAAAAGACACGAAAAATTTGTCTGTTTCAGCTACAGCACTTTATCAATCAGCAGATGAAGCTACTCAAAAAAGCACTTTAGCTTACGATGAAAATGGCTACATCAAACTAGCCAACTATTTATCGCATGCACAAGTTGACGAAGTGAACGCAGTTATTGAAACAGGTTTAGCAAACAAGGAATTACGTTTTAAAAACGGAAACAAAATCATGTTTGCTATTCATCAATTTGATGTGTTAAAACAAATTGGGTTGAATAATGAATTGACTACTTTCTTATCCGCTTTACTTGGAGGAGAAGCAATTCTATTTCAAAGTATCAATTTTATACAAGGAAGTGAACAACCTACACACTCTGATAGTATTCACATGACAACTTTTCCGTTAGGAGGATTGTTAGGTGTTTGGATTGCTTTGGAAGATATTACAGAAGAAAACGGTCCACTTCATTATTATCCAGGAAGTCATAAATTGCCCTATTATCTCAATTCAGACTACGACAACAAAGGCAACACGCTTTTTCTAGGTGATAAAACCTACAAAGCCTACGAACAAATGATTGACCAAAAAATTGCTGCGGCACAACTTAAAAAAGAAACTTTTTTAGCAAAAAAAGGCGATGTGTTAATTTGGCATGCCAATCTTTTTCATGGTGGTGAACCACATATTAACAAAGACAAAACAAGAAAAAGCATGGTTTTTCATTACTACCAATCGAATAGTATTTGTTATCACGAAATAACGCAACGACCAGCTTTATTGAAAAGAGTTCAATCCATTAAAAAGAGCATTTTATTTTAATCAATCAGATAGCTCAATGAAGCTCGTTTAATATGAGTACTTTTACAAAATTTTCAGGTTGATAAACTACATTACACATTTTCATCAAAAAGCTACTACTTGGGTAACTTTTGTTCATGGTGCAGGCGGAAGTTCGAACATATGGCACAAACAGTTACGCGATTTCAAAGAGCATTTTAATGTGTTATTGATTGATTTACGTGGACATGGAAACTTTGACTTCCAATCAAATACTGAGAAAAAAAACAATTACACCTTTGATGCAATTACGAATGATATCGTAGAAGTTCTCAATTTTGAAAAAATTGAAAAATCGCACTTTATTGGAATTTCATTAGGAACGATATTAATTCGAAATTTAGCAAAACACGATCCAAATCGCGTTGAAAGCATGATTATGGGAGGTGCAATCATGAAATTAAACCTACGGTCGCAACTACTTATAAAATTGGGAGTTACCTTAAAGAAAATTGTTCCGTATTTGTGGTTGTATCAGTTTTTTGCTTTCATCATTATGCCAAACAAAAACCATACTGAATCACGTAAACTTTTTGTCAGAGAAGCAAAAAAACTCAATCAAAAAGAATTTATCCGTTGGTTTAAACTAGCTGCTGAAGTCAATAAAATCCTGCGGTATTTCCGTGCTACTGATGTTGCAATTCCTACACTTTACGTAATGGGAGAAGAAGATTATTTGTTCTTACCATCCATTCGAAAAATAACCTTGCAGCACAATTTCTCTGAGTTAGTTGTCATAGAAAACTGTGGACATGTGGTGAATGTGGATCAAGCTAAGATTTTCAACGACACCGTTTTAAACTATATTCATTCAAAAAACTGATTCATTAGTTATTCGGAGACTTCTCTGATTAACTGTTGAAAATAGTCTGGTGCGAAGCGCAAGCGTGAACCATACCATGAAAAATATTCACCATCAACAAACATAATTTTCGCAGTTGGAAATTTTTCTTGGAATTTAGCAACATGTTTTTCTTTGAAAGGATAAGGTTCCGAACTTAACAGCACCAATTCAGGTGTTTCAAATTCATCATTCCATGCTGGATAACGTGTTTCTTGTGAAACGTTTTCAAATCCACACGCAGTTAACATGTTGTCAATGAAGGTAGCTTTCCCAGCGATAAAGTCTGGTGAATGCCAAATGAAATAAGCAACTTTATAAGATCTTTCACTTTTATTCAATGCAGTAAAAGCATTCGAAATTGAATAAACTAACTGCGATGCAACTCCTTGTTTATCAAAAATATCACCAAGCGCTTTGATTAAATGAATCGCATCCTCAAAAGTAGTTACATCGCTTATCCATACAGGAGCGATGCTTTCTAAAATCGCTATATCTTCTTGTGTGTTTTCTTCTTTGTTCCCAATGATTAAATCGGGTTGCAACCGGCGGATTTTTTCAATGTCAACAGCTTTTGTTCCGCCAATTTTCGTTTTTTTGAACTTCCAATTTGTTGGGTGGCAACAAAACTTAGTGATTCCGACGATTGATTCGTCTAATCCTAAATCATATAATAGTTCCGTTTGGGAAGGAACCAATGAAACAATACGAGAGGGTAGTTTCTTGATTGTAACTACCCTCCCTAATTGATCCGTTATTTTTCTTTCAGACATTATGCCAAAGAAGCAATGATATCTTGTCTTGTTAAAATTTGTTTTTGACCATTTTCACCTTCCACGATAACAGCTGGAACTTGTTCATTGATCAATTTCGCGACATCTTCCAATTTAGTGTTTGCTTTCACTTCTGGGAATGGTGCTTGCATCACTTTCGAAATTGGTGTATCCTTCAATTGTGGGTTGTCCATTAATAATTGATACACTTGATTATCGTTTAATGATCCAACAAATTGTCCGTCACGTGTAACTGGAATTTGAGAAATATTGAATTTGCGCATTTTCACAATTGCATGAGAAATTAATTCCTCAGAATACAAGGTAACCAACGGTTGATCGGCATGACGTGCGATGACATCCGCTGCAGTTTTAAATTCCTCATCCAAGAAACCTCGTTCACGCATCCAATCATCGTTGAATATTTTTCCGACATAGCGACTTCCGTGATCGTGGAAAAGTATCACAACTACATCGTCTTCTTTCAATTGGTCTTTCATTTGAAGCAAACCTGAAACCGCTGCTCCAGCTGAATTCCCAACAAAAATTCCTTCTTCACGTGCCAAACGACGCGTATAAACAGCAGCATCCTTATCGGTTACTTTTTCGAAATGGTCGATTACATCAAAATCAACATTGGCTGGTAAAATGTCTTCACCAATACCTTCTGTGATGTATGGATAAATCTCGTTTTCATCGAAAATACCCGTTTCTTTGTATTTCTTGAAAACGGAACCATAGGTATCGATTCCCCAAATTTTAATGTTTGGATTTTGCTCTTTTAAGTATTTCCCAACACCTGAAATGGTACCTCCTGTTCCGACACCTACAATAAAATGAGTTACTTTTCCTTCTGTTTGTTCCCAAATTTCAGGACCTGTTTGCTCATAATGTGCCGTTCTATTTGATAAATTATCGTATTGATTGACGTACCAAGAATTAGGGATTTCACTAGCTAATCTTTTCGAAACGGAATAATAAGATCGTGGATCAGAAGGATCAACAGCAGTCGGACATACGACAACCTCTGCGCCTACAGCACGAAGAATGTCCATTTTTTCTTTGGACTGTTTGTCATTCAACACACAAATTAATTTGTAGCCTTTGATGATTGCACCTAAAGCTAATCCCATTCCTGTATTACCAGAAGTTCCTTCGATGATTGTACCACCTGGCTTTAAAAGTCCTGATTTCTCAGCATCCTCAATCATTTTCACAGCCATTCTATCTTTGACAGAATTTCCTGGATTGGTCGTTTCAACTTTTGCAAGGATAGTTCCTTTGCACGCAGCTGTTAGTTTGTTTAATTTAACAAGCGGGGTATTTCCGATTGTTTCTAAAATGTTATTATAAACTTTCATATCTTGTTTTCGGATAAACAAAATTAACACAATCCCTTGGTAAATTACTACCGAATTCAAAATGAATGAAAGTTGTCATAAAAAACGCGCAAGTTTTCAACAATGCACAATAGTTAAAACGAAATCGTTATTTTTGTGGTATGTCTGATTTTGTAGTATCTGCTCGTAAATATCGTCCGCAAACCTTTGATACGGTTGTGGGACAGAAAGCTATTACAAACACCCTCAAAAATGCTATCAAAAACAACCATTTAGCACAAGCTTTTTTGTTTTGTGGTTCTCGAGGTGTTGGAAAGACAACAAGTGCGCGTATTTTGGCTAAAACAATTAATTGTTTCAATCAAACTGCACAAATAGAAGCTTGCGATGAATGCGACAGTTGCAAATCGTTTAACGAAGGAGCTTCATTAAATGTGTACGAGCTTGATGCTGCATCTAACAATTCCGTTGAAGATATTCGTGGATTGATTGACCAGGTGCGCATTGCTCCACAAATTGGAACGCACAAAGTTTACATCATTGATGAGGTTCACATGTTATCAACACAAGCATTCAATGCTTTTTTGAAAACATTAGAAGAACCGCCAAGTCATGCTATTTTTATTTTAGCAACGACAGAAAAACACAAAATAATCCCTACTATTTTATCACGTTGTCAAATTTTTGATTTTCAACGGATTAAAGTAAAAGATATCGCAGATCATTTAACGACGATTGCAACGAAAGAAGCTATTTCAGCCGATCCAGATGCTTTGTACCTTATTGCTCAAAAAGCAGATGGTGCGTTACGTGATGCCTTGTCCATTTTTGATCAAATGGTCAGTTTTTGTGGAACAACAATTTCACACAAAGCTGTTATCGAAAATTTGAACATTCTCGATCACGATTATTATTTCAAAGTTGTTGACAACGCATTGAATGAAGATATTCCAGCGAATTTAATGTTGTTCAATGATGTGATGGAAAAAGGGTTTGATGGTCATAATTTCATTGTAGGATTAGCAGACCATTTTCGCAATCTCCTAGTTTGTAAAGATCCGCGAACAGCTAATTTGTTAGAAGTAGGCGAAACAACTGAAAAAATATTCATTGAGCAAGCCAAGAAAATTGATGGTGGTTTTGCAGTTCGAGCACTTGGTGTGTTGAGTAAAACAGATGTCGACTACAAATCGGCAAAAAACCAACGACTGCTAGTCGAAATGGCACTCATGCAACTCTGTTCAATCAAATCGGAGTTGGAAAAAAAAAATCCCTAACTGATCCAGTTGCGATTATTCCTTACTCGGGACAAAGCCTGCGTAACGAAGCACCAAAAGTAAACAAACCATCTGTACAGCCTCCCCGACCTGCGTTTCAGACAAAACCTGAAGCAAAAGTATTGTCTGCACCTACAGGAAATTTGAATTCCGGAAACGTTTCGATCAATCAACTTATTGCACAACAAACAACAAAAGTAACGATTGCTCAAAAAGATTTACCCGTTGAACCTTTCCACAAAGACGATGTGATTCGTAACTGGAAATCTACAGCACATGCTCAAAAACTTGCTGGACAAGACCAAATTTATCACGTCATGATCAAACGTGATCCTGTTCAACTTGATGAAACTACTTTCTTGTTCGAAGTTGATAATGCCATTCAATTGACCCGATTGGAAAGTGGTATGAATGAAATTTTAGCGCGTATTCGTCAAGAAATTAAGAACTATGACTTGAATATCAGCATTGAAATTTCCAAAGAAGCTCCTGATGAGGACAAATTCATGACTGGAAATGACCGCTTCGAAAAATTGGCGCGAAAAAATTCCAACCTTTTCGACCTCAAAAGTCGTTTTAACTTAGACATTGATTATTAAGATGAAAAATAGCCTTATTCTAGTTATAGCTTGCTCCCTTTTCCTGGCGGCATGCGGAAATAATGAAGTGGAAAATACTGTTTCAGAAACAACTACACCACCCAACGAATTAAACCTGGATTTTGATCAACGAGCACGCCGAGAAGTGGAAGCAAAATTGCAAATTCCTGTAACTGAAAAATACGCGTTTAAAGTTTACAAAGAATTCATCAATGCCGATACCATTCAAGATGCAATTATCACAGTAAATCGAATGGAATATGCTATCAGTGATGCAATCAAAAAGAACAAGCAAGCCAAAATGGCTGAAATCGGCTTCATGGGTAACTATAATTTCTTTTTCTACTACGACGGTGCAACAGATCAATTCAGTGTGCCACTTCCTGTTCCCTCTTCACCCGGTCGACCTTTAGAAGTCAGTTTCAAAAACATGGTTTCTGATTTAACCAAAGATGTGATTATCGATTACCGAATTCGCAATTCTGGTTGGAGAAGTTATTTCTCTGTTTTCAATGAAACGGATTTAACCCTTGTATTCCAATGGAAACTTTTTGATTATGCTGGAGAAGAAAAGCCTGAAGCATTGTTGCATGTATTGGAAGCTTCGCGCGAACATTCAGGAAAAGACATTTTAATTTACAACAGTGAAATTGATCATTATTCACAGAATATTGGCGATATGTATCAGTATGTTCCAAGTATTTCAAAACCAAATAAGCTAGCGTATCGTTTTTACTTTGAACCAAAATTTGGTAAGTACACGTTATATAAAACAGGTCCAGGTAGCGAACGTGCGCAAGAATTTATCAATAAATCGCGCAGATAAATTGGATCAAATTGTCGTAGAACGAAATTTTCGTTTTGAAATAATACAAACAAATGAGCCAATCACTCATGTGTTGTTTGCTTTTCACGGTTATGGACAGTTAGTGACGTATTTTAAACGGAAATTTGCAGCGCTAAATTTACCCAATACACTTATTGTTTTTCCAGAAGGTATGCATCGGTTTTATTTGAATGGATCTTCTGGACGAGTTGGTGCTTCCTGGATGACCAAAGAATGGCGTGAAAACGATATTCAAGAAAATAATCATGCATTAAATACGTTATTTCAGCACATAAACGAACAATACAAACCAACAAAAATAAGTGTGCTTGGCTTCTCACAAGGTGGCGCTACTGCTGCGCGCTGGGTAGCTGCAAGTTCCTTTCAATGTGATCATTTTATAGCTTGGGGAAGTGTTTTCCCACCTGATTTAATTGATGTGAAAAACGAATTAGTAGCCACAAAAAAAACGGCTATTTTCGGAAATCAAGATCCCTATTTCCCAACAACTGAGTTGAAAAAAATACAAACAGATTATACCAAACAAAAGTTTAAATGTGTTATTTTTGAAGGAGCACATGACATTGATGCAACAACTTTAAAAACAATTTTAACATGAAAAATATATTACTCGCAATTAGCTTTGTTTTGACATGTTCACTTTACGGACAAGATACCGAATTGTATGAACAAGATGAACCAACATCAAGTAAAAGTAAAGCGTCAAAAGAATTGGGGTTTGAATTCACATTTCACGCATCAACTTTGGGCGGAACTGTTGGCGGTGCTATGAAATTAGCATTCATCAATGAAAATAATTTTGTTGTAGGCCCAAGTATCCGATTACAACGTAATTGGTACAATAACCTAGGATTAAAAACAGATTGGTCGATTTACGGTGGAGGCGTATTTGCACATTACCGCATGTACGAATATTTGTTTGCTGGCGCTGAATTTGAATTATTGTCAACTCCATTTAAAAATGGATACTTTTCTGCAAATCGCTCGTGGGCTCCTACACTTCTTGTCGGTGCTGGATTTTCACGTGCATTTTCGGATAATTTTCGGTTGAATGCAGGTATCATGTACGATGTCATCAATAGCACAAACAGTCCGTTTCGTCAAGGTTATTTCATGCGCAAAGAAAACGGTACGTATATTCCTGTGATTTACCGCATTGCGTTTTTCATTCCGATATAACGTGTAATCAGTTATTGATTATCGTAAAACCTATCTTTTAGCCATTTTTTCGGATTGTTTTCAATATAATTTTGAATTTTTTCGAATGACATGATCGTAAAAACGTGTTTGCCAACCGAAATCAGTTGTGATTTTTCGGATTTCAAATGAACAACGTCCTTTGTACCAGCGAATAATTCGAGAAATGTTTTCATGCAACATTGGATTCATATCGCCCGCAAAACCACCGCTTTTATTTGATGTTATTGATGGTTTTGGATGATTTGAATTGGATGCGTTGGATGCGTTGGATGCGTTGGATGCGTTGGATTCACGTAGAGACGCGATTAATCGCGTCTCTACGTGAATCCCCGAATGAAAATCTGATTTTGTTTTATTAATAATTATTATTCCATGAATATGATTGGGCATTACAACAAATCGATCCAATTCAACAAATGGAAAATGTTTTGGGATTTCAAACCAAATTTTTTCTGCAATAATTCCTGTTTCAATTAATTGTATTTTTTCATGTAACCCTTCGCCAAAAAAACAAATGCGGTTTTTTGTGCAAATTGTAATAAAATAAGCGCCATTATTTCCATAATCCCAATTTTGTAATCTTGCAGAAGGTATGCGGTATTTGTTATTAAATTTTTTCATGCGTAGATAGGTTTTAGTGTATTTTATTATTCAATTCATCAATTGACGAAAATGACTTACATTAAATTACAAAATATCTCCTAAATCGCAAAAAGGCTATTTGAATTTTGAATTATCTGAGATTAACCCATTTTCTTAAAAACAAAAAAACCGCACTTTTCAGCGCGGTTTCGTATCGTTATTTCGATTAGCTTTTTTATTTCAATGTTCCAGATTTTCCGAAATCGATGAATTCGATGTAGAATACCAATGTTGAAAATGGTGGAATGGATTGATCTGGTGATTGTGCACCATATCCCATTGCTTGAGGAACATACAATTTGTACTTCCCTCCTTTTTTCATGTAAGGGAAACCAACAGTCCATCCTGGAATTACACCGCTCAAGTTAAAAACTGGTACAGTAGGATTTCCTAAAGAGGATTGAATGGTGTCACCTTCGTGATTCATCAACACATAATGCGCTTTCACATCTTCAGCTATTGTTGGCGCACCTCCAGAACCCGCTTTAATTGTTTCTAAAAACAAGCCTTGTGGTAATTCTTGAACGCCTTTGATTTGTTTCACTTTTGAAAAGAATTTCTCTTCACGTTGATTCACTTGTACCATGATGCGTTGGTTTACTTTCGCCATAAAATCGCCAACTAATTTTTGTTTGGTTGTTTCTGGTAAAAGCGTATCTTTTTTATTCAATGCCAATTCAAATCCATAACGTACATATTTCAAATCAAATTCCTTGATCGATTGCGCACGCTCCCATCCTGAATTAAAAACGGAACCTAACAATTTTCCGATACAATTAGATGCTGTTTTTGTATGTGACTCATCCATTACATTATTTCCTGGCGCATACAACTTTTGTAATTCAGCTTCACACAATTGATCGTAAGCTGTTGGATTTGCCAAACCAACTTCAAAGCCTTTTACTAATTCTTCTTTGTTGTATTTTGAAAAATTCGGGTCTTTGATAATTTGTTGCGCGTGGTCAGCACCAATCAAATAAGAAATCTGCTGTTTCAATGTTGTCAAAGGCAATGCTTCAGATTCGGCTGTATTATCAGCGCAAGAAAATAAAGTGATTGCTGTAATACAGAAAACAAGTAATTGTTTGAATTTCATATTATGCTTCGATTGAAATTAATTCAACATCAAAAATCAATGCCATGAACGGTTTGATTGCTCCACCTGGATGCGGTTGTGCTCCGTAAGCCAAATCTTGGGGAATGTATAAACGGTATTTTGAACCAACTGGCATTAATTGCAATGCTTCTGTCCATCCTTTGATTACTTGGTGAACCCCAAATGTTGCAGGCATTCCTCTTGTCACAGAACTATCGAAAACAGTTCCATCGATTAACGTTCCATGGTAATGAACTTTTACAGTATCAGTCGCAACAGGTTTTGCTCCGTTTCCTGCTTCAATAATTTCGTATTGTAAACCAGATTCAGTTGAATGAACACCTTCTTTTTTTGCGTTTTCAGCTAAAAAAGCTTCGCCTTCTGCTTTGTAAACTTCAAATTTAGAAGCTGTTACTTCTTGTAAATATGCTTGGATTATCCCGTTTGCTTCTTCTGGAGAGTATTTACTCATTTCTCCATTGAATACAGCAGTGATTGCTTCTGCCATTACAGTTGGGTTGATTCCTCCCAATTCTTGTTGCATCAAACTATCTGCAACACTCAATCCGATACAGTAACTTACTGCGTTAATATCTTGTGACATGTACTAAAAATTTGGCACAAAGATACGAGATAAATTTTGGGAAGAAAGTAAGGAAACGTCAAAAATGGTTAACATTCTGAAATGTTCACTGGAATATTGGTCGCTAAACCGCCGTCTGAAGTTTCTTTGTATTTTTGATTCATGTCCATCGCTGTTTCCCACATGGTTTTAATCACACCATCTAAGGAAACTTTTGCAGAACTTGGATTTCCTTGCAAAGCCAATTGACAAGCCGTAATTGCTTTGATTGCTCCCATCGTATTGCGTTCGATACATGGTATTTGTACCAATCCACCGATTGGATCACAAGTCAATCCCAAGTGGTGTTCCATTGCGATTTCAGCAGCCATCATTGCTTGTTCAGGATTTCCACCCAAACATTCGGTTAAAGCAGCAGCAGCCATCGATGAAGAAACACCAATTTCAGCCTGACAACCGCCCATAGCTGCAGATATTGTTGATCGTTTTTTGAAAATACTGCCAATCTCGGCAGCAACAGTCATGAATTTGACAATATTTTTTTCATCAGATCCACCAGCAAAGCAAATGTAATACATCAAAACAGCAGGAATTACTCCAGCTGCGCCATTAGTTGGGGCAGTCACAACACGACCAAAAGATGCGTTTTCTTCGTTGACCGCTAAAGCGAAACAACTTACCCAGTTCAATGTATTTTGGAACATGTTGCTTCCCGTTTTGATTTGTTCTAAAAAGTCGCGCGAATCTTTACATGAAATACCGTTTAATAATTTACGGCTCATTTCAGCAGCTCTTCGTTTCACATTCAATCCGCCAGGTAATATTCCTTCGTTTGTAACACCTCTAAAAACACATTCCCGCATTACGTCCCAAATTTCCATACAACCAGAAATTGTTTCCTCTTTCGTTCGCCAAGACAATTCGTTTTTTAGGACAATTTCAGCAATGGATGCATTTTCCTGTTCGCACCAGCGTTTTAAATCTGCAGCCGATTCGATAGGATAAGGCAATTGTTTTTGATCGATTGAGAAGTTAATTTCTTCTCCTTCTTTGACAACAAAACCACCTCCAATAGAATAATATGTATCTGACTTAACCGTTTCATTCAAGAATGTGACAGTCAAGGTCATTGCATTTGGGTGACCCGGCAACGATTCATTCATATGAAATATCAAATCATTAGTGGGATCAAATGAAACAACTTGTATTCCGTTGATGTTTAAGGTTTGAGTTGCGTGAATACCTGCAATTTTATCATCAATTAAATGTACAGGAATAGTTACTGGATCTTCACCAGATAAACCTAAAAGCACAGCGATATCTGTTCCATGACCTTTTCCAGTTTTGGCTAATGATCCATACAAATCAACTTTTAAGCGTTTGATTTCATGAATTCCAGGTGCTGCAACAAATTGTTGGATAAACTGTTGCGCGGCACGCCAAGGTCCCATTGTATGTGAACTTGATGGACCGACTCCAATTTTAAAAATATCAAAAACGCTTATTTGTTCCATGTTTGGGGTGTAATGTAAATAGCAGGTACAAGAATACGAAAGAAAGCTGTATAAAGCTTAACATCCGAAGTGATTTTATTAAAAAATGATTTTTGAAAAGTTGTTGTATCAGCGCACAAAAAACCAATTTGTTGCATCACTTAATGCTTCGTTGAATTGATAGCCGTCAGCTTGAAAGAGCTTGAGTTCTTCCGGAGAAGTAAAGTCATTTTCCAAAATAAAACGCGCCATTTTTCCACGAGCATTTTTAGCATACATCATGACAACTTTGTACTCGCCACCTTTGAATTCTTTGAAAACAGGAGTGATAACTGTTCGTTTCAATTGTTTGAAGGGAATGACTTTGGCATATTCAGTTGAAGCGAGATTGACAATTACCTCCGATTTGTCTGTTTGTTTTTCGAGCGCTTTCAACACCTTCATTCCCCAAAACTGATACAGATTAGCAGCTTTGTCTGAAACCGACCATTTTGTACCCATTTCCAAGCGGTAAGGATAAATCAAGTCAAATGGTTTTAACATACCATACAAACCTGACAAAACACGCAATGAATCTTGCGCTTTTAACAACACTTCGTCGGATAATTCATTCATTGCTAAACCACGATATCCTTCGCCCGTAAATAAAAAAGCTGCTGGTTTTACATGCTCTGAAGGGACATCAGATAAATGCCAATTTTTAAACCGATTAACATTTAATTCAGCAATGTCTTTTGAAACATGCATCATGTCCATTAAATGGTTTGCCTTCTTTTTTTTTAATTTCAACACGAGCGACTTCGCCTCTTTCCCGAAAAGAGGTAACGAATAATTGAAATCAGGAAATTGTACGTCCTCGTTGATTGATTTCGCTGGAGAAATTAATATTTTCATAAAAGACGACTAAAACCGTTTATTTTAAATTAAAATGTTTTTCTGCTTCATCAGCAATTTGACCACCAATTGCCAATGATGCCGTAGCTGCTGGAGAAGGTGCGTTTAATACGTGAATAGAATTCGCATGGTATTCGAAACGGAAATCGTCGCGTGTATCGCCGTCCTCAGCCAATAACAATGCCCTTACTCCTGCTCTACCCGGATGAATATCTTCCATGGTTAATGAAGGAATAATGCGTTGTAAGGTTTTCAAGAACAAACGTTTCGAAAATGCTCTTCGGTATTCATCAATTCCAAATTTCATGTTTTTGAAAAACAATTTCCACGTTCCCTTGTAGGTCAATGCATCGTAGGTATCGCGTAATGAGAAATCTGTTTTTCCATAACCTTCGCGTTTGAAAGTAAAGACAGCATTAGGTCCACATTCAATTTCTCCATCCGTCATTCGTGTAAAATGTACACCTAAGAAAGGGAAATCTGGATTTGGTACAGGGTAAATTAAGTTCTTTACTTTGTGTTTTGCTTCTGGTGTCAATTCATAATAATCACCACGGAAACCAACCACTTGCTCTTTTAATTTCACACCATCTTTACGTGCTAAGCGATCGGCTTGTAATCCGCCACAGAAAATAAGATAACGTGCTTCAACATTACCTTTGTTTGTAACGATCGTGGTCATTAATTCCGAGCGCTCAATAGCAACAACTTCGTGATTTAATTTCAATTCACTTTTGGGCTGCATGGAAAGCGCGATCTCCGCCATCTTTTCTGTTGCACCTTTGAAATCAATTATTCCGGTACAAGGAACCCAAATACCACCAATGCTTTTTACAAAAGGTTCAATTTCTTGTACACGTTTTGCATCGATGAGTTCAATTCCTTCTGTATTATTTGCTAAACCATTTTGGAAGATTTTATCCATAAACGGCAATTCTGATGGATCAGTAGCAACAACCACTTTTCCGCAAACATCATGCGCAATGTGGTGTTCTTTTGCAAACGCAACTAATTCATGTCTTCCAGCGACACAGTTTTTCGCTTTCAACGAACCAGGTTTGTAGTATAAACCAGAATGTATAACTCCCGAATTATTTCCTGTTTGATGACTTGCTAACTTTCCTTCTTTTTCAATTAAAACAATTGATAAATCGGGATAACGCGTTTGTAACTTATAAAATGTTGCAGCTCCAACTATTCCACCACCTATGATTGCTATATCAAATGACATGTTGCTTTTTTTTTACAAATATACACATTAAGCAGGTGTCCGTTAACCATTCACTTGTTGAAATTTCATTGCTTTTTTTCAATAGCTTAAGATTGTTTTTAGCTAGTTTGTCGAATTTCGTTGCAAGCTTTGCGTTTCATTATTTTAAATCAGTTAATTAGCGTATCTTTGCACTGCGAATAGTCGCTTTACACAAGAATTATGAATGGCCAGATCCCAAGAGACCTTTAATAAAAAGGAAAAAGAAAACCAAAAGGCAAAAAAACGCAAAGATAAAGCGGCAAAAAAAGAAGAAAGAAAATCAACATCAGGTAAAAAATCGCTTGATGAAATGATGGCATACGTTGACGAAAATGGCAACATCGTTGCTGCTCCGCCAGATCCAAGCAAACGTACTGAAATCAACGAAGAAGATATTCAAATTGGAGTTGCAAAAAGAGAAGACATTATTCCTGAAATCATGACAGGTAAAGTTTCTTTTTTCAACGATTCAAAAGGTTACGGCTTCATCAAGGATGATTCAAATGGCGAAAGTTATTTTGTACACATCAATGGAATGACCGAAGCAATCAAAGAAAATGATAAAGTCACTTTCGATATTCAAAAAGGACAAAAAGGTTGGAATGCAATCAATGTGAAATTGATTAAGTAATTCAACTTCTTAACATATAGCAGTCCGGATGAGTTTTCATTCGGACTTTTTTTATCTGTATTTGTTGCCATTTCAATCATCATTCGTAGCTTCGCTTTCATGAATGAACAAAAACTTTTTTTTTCCAACTTAAATGGATTGCGTTTTATGGGCGCTTTACTGGTTTTTGTTTTTCATGTTTTCAGTTTAAACAGAGAGATTTGGGGCGATTTTTATCAATCAACAAGTTTCCAGTTACTTTATAAAATAACAAACCACGGTCATGTTGGTGTTAGTTTGTTTTTTGTGTTGAGTGGATTTCTAATCACTTACCTATTCCTAAACGAACTCAAAACAACTGGAAAAATCAACCTCATTCACTTTCTTTTTAGACGTATATTACGCATTTGGCCTCTGTACTTTTTAGTGAGTCTTTTTGGATTTTTTGTTTTTCCTGAGCTACCTTTTGGCATCACAACCATACATGAATTCTGGAGGTATGCGCTCTTTTTATCCAATTTTGATGAAATTTATGTGGGATTGAATGACAACATAAATTTCTTGACAACAACGTGGTCGATTAGTGTTGAGGAACAATTCTATTATTTCTGGGTGCTTGTAATGGGAGTTGTTCGTTTCAAAAACAACCGTTCGTTTTACTATTTTTTCTTTGGCTTAATCCTTGTTTCGCTCCTTTTCCGATCTTTTCACACCAACGATGAACGCGTACTATATTACCACTCGCTTGCATTGGTATCTGATTTAGCAATTGGCGGACTAACTGCTGTCTGGGCTTTTAACGGGAATGCCGTGAAATTTATTCGCTCCTTTTCAAAAATGCAACTTGTTTTCATTTATTGCATGGGATTATTGTTGATTTTATTGGAAAACAAATTGAATTCACCTGTTTGGATAGTCGTGCAGCGCTGCTTCCATGGACTGTTTTTTGCCTTCGTTTTACTCGAACAAGTTTATTCGATAAATTCTTTTTGGAAAGCGGATAAAGTCATTGGCTTTGAGAAAAGTGGACGATTGACTTATGGGTTTTACTTGTTTCACAGTATCGTCATTTTCTATTGCGCACATTTATTTCAAACATACAACTGGACAACAAACGTCTTTCATTTTATAAGCTATTTGGTGGTTGTTTTTGTCATCACTTACCTGATTTCTTGGATGAGTTTCACGTATTTTGAACAAACTATCTTGCGCTTAAAAAACAAATTTAGATGACCTCCGAAATAGAAATACGTGCTATACAGGCAACTGATAATTCAGATTTAGCTCGAATAATTCGAACAGTTCTAACTGAATTTGGAGCGAATAAACCTGGAACCGTTTTTACCGATCCCACAACCGATCAATTGTTCGAACTTTTTCAAACGCCTAATGCTCACTATTTTGTTGCTCTTTGGAATGGTGAAATTGTTGGTGGTTGCGGACTTTTCCCAACAAAAGGTTTACCAAACGGTCATATCGAATTAGTGAAACTATATTTGACTGCTGAAACAAGAGGAAAAGGAATTGGAAAAGCTTTGATGCTCCACTGCATTTCTATTGCAAAAAACTCAGGCTACGAAGCTGTTTACCTGGAAACATTGCCTGAATTACACATTGCTGTTGGCTTGTATGAAAAACTTGGCTTTTACTATTTAGCAAAACCTCTCGGGGATTCAGGACATTTTGCTTGTGATTTGTGGATGACAAAACAGCTTTAACCTCCGTAAAAAAACATCGCTGCAAGTATAATTGTAAGCATCCCAATGATATTGATCACTAAGCCATTCAAAACCATTTGCCGCATCGTAATGATACCTGAAGAAAAGGCAATTGCATTAGGTGGTGTTCCAACAGGCATCATGAATCCGCAACTTGCTGCCAAGGTAAGTGGAATGCACAAATTAACCAATGGCATGTTATTTTGAATAGAAAACGCTGCGATTATTGGAACAAAAAGTGTTACCAAAGCAAGATTCGATAATAATTCAGTGCCAAATACTGCAATAACGACCATTAAAATCAACAAAGAAGCGTAGCCAACATTTCCTAAATCCTTGAATAACAAGGCAATTGAATCGATAACACCACCGAAAGACAAACAAGCTGCTAAAGCCAAACCACCACCAAACATGATCAAAATACCCCATGGAATTTGTTCGGTATCTTTCCAAGTCAATAAGGTTTTCTTTTCGGATTGTTTTGATGCAGGAAGTACAATCAAAAGCACAGCTCCAAAAATAGCTACACTTTCATCTGATAAAATCAAATTAGGAAAAAAGCCGTTTTTACCCGCAATAATATCTTTAAAAATCCAACAAACCACAACAAATAAAAAGACACTTACTACTTTCCATTGATCAATTGAAAGGCGGTGTTGTTGTTTTTTATATCCTGCTATTGATTCATTTCGTTCTTTTCCTAATGTCAACCAAAAAAATAGAAATGCTAATAAAAGCATGAACATACTTACTGGAAAACCGATTTTAAACCAATCGAAAAAAGTGACTTTTGTATCAAAATTGGTTGAGAGCATGGATGCCATTTGCAAATTTGGCGGAGAACCAACCAAGGTAGCCATACCTCCAATGTTTGCTCCATAGGCAACGGATAATAAAATATAAACTGCAAATCTATTTTTCTGTTCGTCTTTCGGTAATAATTCAATGATTGCAACTGCCATCGGGAGCATCATCAAAGCGGTGGCTGTATTGGAAACCCACATACTTAAAAAGCCTGTTGCCATTAAGAAACCAAATAAAATGCGCGGCTTTGAATGACCAACAAAATTGATGATTTTATTCGCAACGACAACGTGTATGTTCCATTTCTCAAGTGCGAGAGCAAGGATAAATCCACCAAGAAACAGATAAACCATTTTATCTCCGTAAGCAGCCGCTAATCCACTTGAATCGATTAAACCAAGAGGAACACCTGCAATCAATGGTATGAGAGCAGTTACATAAATTGGTATGAGTTCAAAGACCCAAAGAATCACCATTACACTTCCAAGTGCAACAGCATTCCAGTAATTTTTATCTGATTGAGAAAGTGACGCATTCGTTGTATACATCACAATGAGTGCAGCAATTACTAATGTTGCAAGTAATATTAAACGTTTCCAATTCATACTTTTAGCGCATAAAAAAACTCCTGCAAATCAATGATCTACAGGAGTCTAAAAGTAATAGGATTATTGTAATCCGTTCAATGCTTCTACAAAATAAATTCCTTTATCTTCCATAGCTTGACGAATTGCAGGAAATTCTTTCTTTGATTTTGCTTGGTGAACTTGCGCTAAAATCGCGTCTCCAAATGATAACGCTTCTTCGATAATTGTCTCCGTAGCGGCTGTTTTTGAATCGTTAAACAATTGAACTGAGAAACACTCATCAAGTACATCGATGATCATTCCATTTAATTGCTTTTTGATTAATCGTTTATTTGCCATTGCATTTAATTTTTCACAAATGTAACGAAAAGAATTTGACTAGCTGTTTTTGTTCTGGTATTGATTACAAATTAATCAGTCGATGATTGCATAAATGGTCTGTTTTTCGAAAAGAAATTCAACTATTGCAACTAACTAGTAGACAAATTGTTAATTTTACGCGGTGAATTATGCAATTGTCGACATAGAAACAACTGGTGGATCTACAAAATCCTCGAAAATAACAGAAATTGCTATTTTCAAACACGACGGCAATCAAATCATCGATTCTTTCGAATCACTCGTAAATCCAGAAATGGAAATACCGGAATTTATCACACGACTAACAGGGATCAAAAACTCAATGGTTGCTGATGCACCAAAGTTTTATGAAATTGCAAAACAAATCATCGAATTTACCGAAGATTGTGTTTTCGTTGCCCACAATGTTGGTTTTGATTACGGAATCATTCGCCACGAATTCAAACTGTTGGGATACGATTACCGCAAACCACATTTATGCACCGTTCGTGCTTCTCGCTATGTTATTCCTGGTCATGATTCGTACAGTTTAGGAAAACTGACCAGAGCGTTAGGAATTGAATTGAACGGACGGCACAGAGCTGGTGGTGATGCAGAAGCAACAGCACATTTGTTTACACTTTTGTGTCAAACAGACCCGAAAGGTTTGCAAACGTTTGTTCAAGAAGAAGTCAATCCGAAAATATTGCATCCCAATTTAGACCTTGATACCTTGGAAGAAATCCCCAACAAACCTGGGATATATAAGTTTTATAACGAAACGAATCAGTTGATATATATTGGGAAAAGCAAGCATATCAAAAAACGTGTCGATCAGCACCTAAAAAACAATACTACAATCAAAGGAGCCAACATGCGGCAAGAAATTGCACGCATTGAATTTGAATTAACTGGTTCTGAAATGATTGCCTTGTTGTTTGAGTCAGAAATGATTAAAAAACACCAACCGATTTATAATCGTAAACTTCGTAAAAGTAATTTTTCATTCGGTTTGTTTCGTTATGAAAACTCAGCAGGATATCAACAACTTTATATCGATAGTTTGGCGAAAAATAGCGACCAACCGTTGACCACATTTATTTCAAAAAAAGAAGGAACCGATTACTTAAAACGCATTGTTGATGAACACGAACTGTGCGCTAAATATTGTGGATTAGAAAAATCGACTGGTGCTTGTTTTGGTTTTCAAATCGATAAATGCAAAGGTGCATGTACGCAACTTGAAAGCGCAACGGATTACAACCAACGTATTGCTTCAATTGCGGAAAAACTTACGTTTGATTCAGCTAATTTCTTTATCGTTCAACACGGTCGAGATAAAAAAGAAAAAGCGGTCATTTGGGTTGAAAACGGAACGTATAAAGGATTTGGATTTATTCCATTTTATATTTTGAAACAACCGCATGCATATTGGAAGCAACACATCGACTTACGAGCAGAAGATCGTGATGCACGAACGATTATTCATTACTTTCTTCGAAAAGATCCAAGTATCATGCTTGCAATAAATTAAGACGATTAACATTATTGATTGTTGAATTACAAGTCATTTATCTTAAAAATAACGCATAAAAAAAGCTGAATCAATTGATTCAGCTTTTTTTGTATGTATAGCGTTTTAATTATTTCTTCGCTTTTCTTTTGAATGATTTCGTAAAGTCAATCAAGATTGGCGTTGCAACACACAATGAAGAGTATGTTCCGATTACCACCCCTACTAACAATGCGAACAAGAATCCTTTGATTGCAGGTCCACCAAAGATGAACATCACTAACAATACAACGAACAAGATCATTGAGGTATTAAATGTACGACTCAATGTTTTGTTCAATGCTTCGTTGATGACAATTTTAGAATCATCTTTATCGTTTGAGAAATTCAAACTTTCACGAATACGGTCGAATACAATTACGGTATCATTCATTGAGTAACCGATAACAGTCAAGATTGCTGCAATAAACGCTTGGTTCACATCCATATTGAACGGTAAGAAACCGTGTAACAACGAGAAGATTGATAATACAACCAACACGTCATGCGCTAATCCAATGATTGCACCTAATGAATATTGCCATTGACCGAAACGCAACAAGATGTATGCGAAAATCACTAACAATGATAACGAGATCGCTAAGGTTGCAGAAGACCACATTTCTTCAGAAACAGATGCTGAGATCGCACGTGAATCAGTTACTGTATACGACCCAACTTTGTCTTTCATTGCATCAAAACCTTCTTTTAATTTCGCTTCCACTTCTGGAGTAGCTCCATCATTTGACAACATGTAATTAGTTGTAATTTCCAAGTTGTAACTATTCGATTTTGTTTTTACTTCAACTGAAGCAGGCTCTTTCGCTCCTTTTTCAACAAAAACTTTTGTCAATTGGTTTTCAACGAAATCCACATCTGCTGCTTTTTCAACTTTCACACCAAATGTTCGTCCACCTGTAAACTCAACACTTTGTTTTAATCCACGGCTGAATAATGAAACAGCTCCTGCAATTGTGATAGCAATTGAGAAAATATAGAAATACTTACGTTTTCCAATCCAATCAAAGTTAAAGTTTTTGAACATATTATGTGTCATTCCAGTACTGAATGAAACTGTTTTACCTTTTTCTAATGCAGAATAGATAATCAATTTAGAAATGATAATTGCAGAGAAAACAGAAGTAAAGATACCGACGATCAATGTAGTCGCGAATGATTCAATTTCACCTGTTCCAAATACTTTCAAGATAATTGCAACCAATAAGTGCGTCATGTTTGCATCGATGATAGAAGGCAATGCTTTTACGAAACCTGTTGTAACAGAAGCTTCTGTTCCATGTCCTAATGCCTGCTCTTCTTTGATACGTTCAAATATTAAGATATTCGCATCGACTGCTGTACCAATTGTTAAAACGATACCTGCGATACCTGCTAATGTTAATACCGCACCAAAAGAAGCTAAACATCCGAAAATCAAAATAACATTCACCAATAAAGCGATGTTTGCGATTAAACCTCCTTTTCCGTAGTAGAAGTACATGTAAATGAATACCGCTAAGAAAGCAAAAGCAAATGAAACCAATCCTGATTTCGAGTTTTCAGCACCAATTGTTGGTCCTACTTTCGTTTGTTCTTTGATAACACATGGCGCAGGTAAAGCTCCACCATTTAACAATCCAGCTAAATCAGTTGCTTCTTCAATTGTAAAGTCACCTGTGATTTCAGTATTTCCTCCTGTAATTGCATTTTGTACAACAGGCGCTGAGTAAACAACATTATCCATTGTAATTGCAACTTGACGTTGGATATTCTCTTGCGTCATTTCAGCCCATTTCTCAGAACCTTCAATCGTCATTTGAACATTAACTGTACGAACACCTCTTTGTTGATCAAATGAAGTAGTTGCGTTTTTCACATCTGTTCCACCTACACGCGCAACACCATCTTCAGGAACTTTGATAGCGTATAACATGTAAGCTTTTTGGTTTTTAGCTGTTCGGCTATCTTCCAATTCAGCAGACCACATGAATTTCAAATCTTCTGGAAACAAACTCATGATATCTTCACGAGCTAATATTTTTGTCACGCTTTCTTTGTCTTGTTCAGAAGCTTCACCAACCATACAACTGTTTGGATCAACACCCAAACCTTTTAAGTAAGTAGTCAATCCTTTCAAGTCTGACTTGATAGTCGTTGTTTTTGGAGCGACTTTTTTAGCTGTATCAATATTGTCTGATTTAGTTGTGTCTTCAGCTAAAATGTCAGACTCTTCAATTCGTAATTCTGGTCTGTTTGACATTGAAACTGCTTCGTTCAATGCAGCAGCAAAATCTTGTAAACGGTACGTTTCGAAGAATTGTAAGTTCGCAGTTGATTGTAATTTACGTGCAACTGTTGCTTCATCTTGAACACCTGGTAATTCAATATACAAACGGCTTGAACCAGCTTCTTTTTGAATATTTGGTTGCGCAACACCGAACTGATTGATACGCTTGCTCATGATTTGTTCAACACCATCCATTGAACTAGCAATTTTATCACGGAAGAATTTTTTTACTTCAGCATTCGTAGATGAAATTTTTAATTCTTTCACCTCAGAAATAGATAAATCTTTTACCAATAAACGGTTTTTATTTTGTTTCTCGTATTGAGCAACAAATAAGTCGATGAAATCACCACCTTTTGTCGTATGAATTGCTAAAGCTACATCAAATGGACGTTTGAAGTTCAAATCGCGGTTGTTACGTGCATAACTTTTGATCAACTCAGGAACTGAGATTTCCAATGTTACACTCATCCCTCCTACTAAGTCAAGACCTAAGGCCAATGAACGTGCTTTCACTTCTTTGTAGTTTGTTCCCAAACCTGGATAAACCGCAACCTCTGCTTTTTCTTTCAACACTTGGTTCAAGAAAGCAGCTTTCGCTAATTCGTATGATTCAGGTTGCCCAAAATCAATTTCAACATTGTTAGGTAGCACGTACATGTTATCAGTCGATTTGGCTTTGTTCATTGCCTCTTCAACTCTCATTACTGCTTCGTTCTCAGCACCTTCTTCCACATCCAGTGCAACCCATGTAAACGATAATTGATAAACACATACAGCGGTTAGCAAAATCGTCAGAAACCAGAAAAATCCTTTATTACGCATTATTTTGTTCTTAATATAAGGTCGCAAATATAGAACTTTGAAAGTTGAATTTCAACTTAAAACACAACCTTTTATCAAAATATACGAAAACTGTAGTGTTTTCAGGTATTTGAACGGTAAAAAACAGTTGATTTTTTAGAGCGATTTACTAAAATCGATGATTTTGTTCGTGAAATTCTCCCACGAATGAGCTTCTTTGTACGCCAATATTTCTCGTGAAAAAACAAGTTTTAAATCATTCGAATAGTAGTTGTCAATTGCTGCACTAATTTCATTAGCCACAGGATTTGGCACGATTAAACCGTTTTTTTCGTGATTAATCGATTCTTTCAAACCACCAACATCTGTTGCTATGATAGGTAACTCAAAATGATAAGCAATCGAAGTAATCCCACTTTGAGTCGCAGATTTATAAGGCAAGACACAGACGTCTGCAAGCGAGAAAAAAGGTGGGACATCAGCATCACCAATGTAATGATTGAAGACATGAATCCGATTCGCCAATCCAGCTGCATTTATTTGTTCCGTGTATTTATCAAACGAACCATAAACTTCTCCCGCAACAATTAAATGAAGTGATTCATCTACTGATTTCATTGCATCAATTAACAAATCCAATCCTTTGTAATCACGAATAAATCCAAAAAATAAAATGTATTTGTGACTTGGGTCGAGTTGTAATGCCTGTGCAGCTGCTTCTTTGCTTAACTTTTCACCAAAATGATTGTACAAAGGATGATCAATTCGCAAGTATTTCGCATCAGGTTTCATGGAAAGCAAATCAGCTAACACACTGTTTGACATGACAATGTATCCATCTGTATGTTTTAAAAAATAACGATTACACCACTTATCAAAAAAGCGTTTTTCATGCGGTATCAAATTATCCAACACACAAATGCGTTTCGTATTTTTCCGTTGTAGTTTTGCGACTGTACCCAATGCAGGAGCGAAAAAAGTCATCCAATATTTCATGAGTAAAATATCGGGTTGCTGCTTTTTTATGTAGCGTGCTGTTTTGAAATAAGTAAAAGGATTGATTGTGTCTAATAATCGTTTTGCTGGAATTTTATCAGACGGATCGTTTTCGGTAACAAATTGTGTTTCACCAGGAAACAATAAATTAGGGTATTGTCGTGTAAACGTAACCGCGTTTACTTGGTGCGCTTCCTCCAATGCGCGGTACATACTTGCATTGAATTGAGCAATTCCACCTCTGAACGGATAACAAGTTGACAATAACGTAATTTTCATCTTATTATCCATTTATTGTTCGTGAAACAGCTGCATGAATCATGTCTGGAGTAATGTCGTGCATACATGCTTTTTCATTGACACACGTATTGCCATAAAAACATACACAACCATTTGGTGGCTGAACTATTTCACCACGACCATACAATTCAAACTCGTGCGCATTGAAAATGGTATTGATCAGTATCATTTTCTTTTGAAGTGCCGTTGAAATGTGCATCATCATTGTTACTTGAGTAACAATTAGGTCACAAGCATCCGTCAACGCGATAAATTCTTCTAATGAAAAATGTCCAGGATAAAACGCACCACTCTCTTTTGACAGTTGCGTGTTTTTAGGATGCTCCAACTCTCCACCAAGAAATACAGGAAAATATCCGGCTTCTTTGAGTTTTGATGCAAGTTCTAGCCAAGCTTCAACAGACCAAAGTCGTGTATTCCAACGTGGCCCACATCCTGTATTTAAACCGATAATTTTCTTTCCAGCGGCTAATTCAGCTAAACGACCTTTCCATTGCAGAGAAAGTTGTTCGTTTTTATTGATCAAATAAGGTTCTTGTTGGAAGTTAAAATGACAAATTTCGAAGATTTCCTCCAAATAACTTTTGGTGTTGTTTTTTGATAATTCATCAAAATATCCAGTCATTAACTTATGTTCAGCCGCAGGAGTAGCGGGTTGAATTTTCCCATCAAAATAGGTGTATCCAAACTTTTCTTTTGCCGTAATCTGATCCAACAACATACACGCTTCTTCTTCTTTATCCAAATTGATAGCAATATCGAAATGCTTGTTGGTCAACAAATGAAGCGAAAAAGCATCTGGCTTTAAAATAGAATGAATCTGTTTTGAAGGCAATACTTCAGGTGAATGCGTCAACCAAGTAATGTGACAATTCGGATATAAATTATTGAATTTCACCACCAAAGGAGTTGTACGAATCACATCACCTAAAGCACCTAATTTGATGATAGCAATTCGTTTCGAAATTGGAGCATAAACGGGACAAGATGTACACGTGTAATCGTGCTCTTTGTTCGGTTTACAAGGAATATTTCCTCTAAAATGGAGACAGTCTTGTTTTACATCCTTGAATTGCATGCTGAAATTAATTTAAACAAAAATAGAATTAATTCTTAACGATGATGCTTATTCAATTCCGAAATCTATAATTTGCATGATTTGTGTGAATCCCTTTGTTACTTGCGTTGTGTCAAAATTAGTGATTTCATCATCTTTGTACACTTTAGCAATCATACCAACATTCTTTGCATAAACCTCGTACTTTCGTTTGTGTTGAATGAAATTGAGGATGTTTTCTTGTTGCACAACTAGCGAAAGCGGAAACGAAAGACCATTAATGATTTGTGGTTGATGAATGTTGCTGTAATGAGCTTGAATCGGTGACAAGGTATTGTATGCATTGATATTCCACGATTTTTCTGCTGTTGGTGCAAAAACTAATTTGACAACACGGTTGTTTTCTTCCACCAATTCTGCACGATTAGCTGCAATTACTGCCGTCCATATATCTTTTATTTGCCAAGGACCAGTTGCTGAATCAGCAACATATCGTTCAAATTTTCGAACAATACGTCCAGAATTATCTGTTAGCGTATCCCCTATTTTTGTTTTAATAAAATAATCAATCGTGTAATTGTTCAGCGCACCGCCACCTGGATCAATTTTCTCTTCGTGAACCGAATAAATTGCAAATCGGCCTTGATCCAAAGGGAAGTAATTGTAATGAAAGTCAATGGGTTGTGTGTTGTCTTCCGCACACGAAAACAACAGCAAAGGAATTGCAAAAAGAAATATTATTTTGTTTGTCAAACAAGCTTTCAGGGTAGTAATCATGACTTAAAAGTAGGAATAATTTTCAATTAACCATTTGGATTGATTCCTTTTTCTTTGCACAGCTGCAAGTGTTTTGTTAAACGAGCTCCTGTCAATAATTCGCCTTGTGAATAATACTTCTTCCCTATTTCTTTCCCATTTTGATCGTGAGTTGTTTGCCAACCATGTTGCACACCATTTTTATAACGTTCTTTCATCATTGGAACTCCATTTGGATGGTTAACAATTGCCACACCTGTTTTTACACCGTTTACAAAATTAGCTTTGCTTTTAATTACCCCATTTTGGTAATATTCGATGACTTCGCCATTCAATTTTCCGTTGGTATATTGTGAAGTCTTTGCAACGAGCATCACTTTACTCGACGGATCTTCCGGAACATAATAAACTGTTTGAGTCCCATTTAATAACCCATTTACATAAGACTCTTTGATACTTTGGCGACCAGTCGGTCCGAAATAATCCCAAACGCTATCTTTTAGTTGATTTTTGTAAATCCCAACAGCTTCAATAGTCCCGTTTTCATGAAACATTTTAGCAACTGAACGTCCAGTCTTTTCATTATGAACAACGATAGCTTTGACAGTATTTGAAGGGAAATAATAGGTAAACGTTCCTACAGGTTTATCGTCTTTGAATTGTCCTTTGTATTGTGCCACTTTTGAATTTGGGTATTTTTTTTCCCAAGGACCTTGTTTTTTTCCAGCTGCGTCTGTTTTATTGATTGTCTGTGCAGTTGCATTAAAAACAACTAACAATAATAAAAGTGACATAAATACTGTTTTCATACCTTATAATTGTTGAATAAATGATTCCAATGAATCTACTGTTATATCAGCAGTTGGATGTATTTGTTTGTCGTGGCTAACAAAAACAGTTTTCATGCCTGCATTTTTTCCAAACTCAATATCCGAGTTGGAATCACCCACCATAATTGATTTCGAAAAATCGATTAGCGGAAATTGCTGTTTTGCTTGCATTGCCATGCCTGTTTTTGGTTTGCGATCGTTACTTTTTTCGTGCGCTAGGCTTGGTGCAAAATAATAAGCATCAATGTGCGCATTCGATTCTAGTAATAAATCAGAGCAATAACGATGAATTGTCAAAAGGTTACTTTCCGTCATCAATCCTTTTCCAATTCCTTGTTGATTGGTTACTACAACAACTTTGTAAAAGATTTGGTTTGCTGTTGCAATAGCATTTGTAACACCGTTTAGCAAAGAAAATTCTTCTGTTGTTTTGACATAATCTCCAATTAATCGCTGATTGATAACACCATCACGATCTAAAAACAAGGTCCACTCATTGGTGATGTCCCAAAGCATCTTATAATTCTTGTTCAATCAAATAATTGTTGCGTGTTGACGAATTTCTTCCGATTAATTCAGCTAAGAAACCAGCTAAGAAAAATTGAACACCTAGTATCATAGCTGTTAAACTGACATAAAACTCTGTACGATCAGCTAACTTTTTAGCGGTTTCATTGAAGAATAATTTATCGATTCCTAGATAGAAAGCAAAACTAAAACCAATCAAGAATAACAAAGTTCCCATTGCGCCAAAGAAATGCATTGGTTTTTTACCAAATTTTCCCATAAAAACAACGGTCATCAAATCGAGCGGTCCGTTCAAGAAGCGATTCAAACCGAACTTGGTCGTTCCGTATTTACGCGCTTGATGGATAACAACTTTTTCACCTATTTTATTGAAACCAGCAAACTTTGCCAATGCAGGAATGTAGCGGTGCATGTCACCATACAATTCAATACTTTTCACCACAACACGTTTGTATGCTTTCAAGCCACAATTAAAATCGTGCAAATAAATGCCTGTCAAACGACGTGCTGCCCAGTTATATAATTTGGTTGGAATAGTTTTCGTGATTGGATCGTAACGTTTCTTTTTCCAACCTGAAACCACATCAAAATCCTGTTCCATTATCATGCGATACAATTCTGGAATTTCATCGGGAGAATCTTGAAGATCAGCATCCATCGTGATAACAACGGCTCCTTTTACGGCTTCGAAAGCAGTGTGAAGCGCTGCAGATTTACCATAATTGCGTTGGAATTTAATCGCACGGACATTGGTGTCTTGAGCTTTTAACGTTTCAATGACAGCCCATGAATCGTCTTTACTTCCATCGTCCACAAAAACAACTTCGTACGAAAACTGATTTGCTAACATTACTTTACGAATCCAAGCATGTAATTCAGGAAGCGATTCAGCCTCATTAAATAAGGGGACAACTATTGATATTTGTAATTCTTTTTCCAACGGGTTCATATTTCAAACAAAAATAACGATTCTTCATTCAAATATAGTGAAAACGTCTGTTTTTCGTACAAATAGTTTCATTGCATCAATTTTCAAATTACCTTATCCAAATATTAATTTTAATTTTACTCATAAAATATTCATTCAAAATTCATTTGATGACAATTAACTTCAACTATAAAACAAGAATAACACACTTGTTTTATCTATTATTTTCGATTACTTTATTTATTTCCAATCCCGTTTTTGGTCAAAAAAATTTCAATCAATTTGAAACCTTGCTAGCGAAAGGTGCTATTCCTATTGATTTTTCGAGTACAACACAAGAAAAAATTGAGAAAGACATCAACGAAAATACACGCGATTTATCAAAAAAGAAACAAGCAATATTTGTCAAAGGTATCCATGAACGTATTGATTTAATATTGCATTCAGGAAATGTTGTTTATGGAGACGAGGTATCAACTTACGTTGAAAAAGTTGCGGAAATCTTATTGAAAAACGAGCCTGAATTAAAAGCAAAATTGCGTTTTTACACCTTGAAATCGAACGAAACAAACGCCTTTTCTACTGATCAAGGAATAGTGTTTGTCACAACAGGTTTGATTGCTCAATTAGCATCTGAAGCGCAACTTGCATATGTATTATCCCATGAAATTGCCCATTATACAGAAAAACATGTTGTGGAAACGTTTGACTGGAAGACAACGCGTTCTAATCGTAATAATTCAATTGAAAAACTCAGTTCCTATTCCAAAGAAAATGAATTAGAGGCCGACCGCGTTGCTATCAAAATGTATCATGCAGCTGGTTATTCGCAAGAGGATTTAATTTCAACTTTTGATGTCTTGATGTACTCGTATTTACCATTCGATGAAATACCTGTTCCTTTTGATTACTTCAATACATCGAAATTATACGTGCCTCAATCAATTTTCAATTCAAAAACATTCCCAATTACAGCAATTGAAGATTATAACGACGAAAAAAGTTCACATCCTAACATTAAAAAAAGAAAAGAAGCTGTAGAAGAACAAAAAGGAAAATTTGCTAATTGGGGCAACAAGAATTTTTTATTGAATAAAACGGAGTTTATTGAAATAAGAAACATCGCGCGCTTTGAGAGTATTCGAACTGCAATTATCGATAATGACTTTTATGGTGCATTGTACACCATTTTCATTTTACAGCGCGATTTTCCGCAATCAAGTTATTTGAAACAAATGAAAGCTTTAGCATGGTTGTCGATTGCACAATTTACCGAAGCAAATAGAATTTCAGAAATTGCTTACGAATCGGATGAATTGGAAGGTGAAAGTGCACGGCTATTTGCCACGTTAGCTAAATTATCGAATAAAGCTCGCTTCACCATTGCATTACGCTATATCTATGACTTAAAAAAGGAAGAACCTAATAATAAGTTCATCGGCGAATGTTACAACCGTTTGTTACGTGTTTTGGCAAAAGAAAAAAGCTTCAAATTGGAGGAATATTCCAAAAACACCTTCCAAGAAGCCATCGCTTTGAAAAACAAACCCACTGAAAAAGTGGAAAAAAAGGAAGAAGAGATCAACTCAAAGTACAAACGTATCAAATCAAAAAAGGAACACGATGCATCGGGTGAAATCGATTCACTTGATTATTACTTCTATGGCATCCCAGATATCGTTGCAGATACAATATTCACCGATAAACTAACTAATTTCATTTCTGATTTGCGCGAAAAAGAAACCGATGAAAATTTAGTGCTGACTAAAAAGGAACGCAAAATATTGGAAGAACAAGAAAAAAACAAAGCTCGAAAAGTGACCGATCTAGCTATCGATAAATTTGTACTAATAGAACCCGTATTATTTAATAATGGCAAACGAATTCTCAATCAAAAAACAATTAACGATTACACACATTTGATTGAAGATATTGCAGATAAACAACTAATAACATGTCAATCCATTAATCTCGAATCAATTAAAGAAAACGGAACGTCTGAATTCAATAAACGAAGTACGTTGATTAGTTTGATTGAGCAAAAAGGAAATCTTGAGGAAATTGAAATGATGCCGATTGACTTTAATTACTTGCAGACAATGAAAGAAGAATTGAATACCGAAAACGTCATGTTTTCCGTAATCAGTTATGATAAAAACTTTAATGAAAATATTTTTGCTTTAGTCATTTATAACATGTTCTTGCCCGTATTTATACCAGTAACATTTTTAGTGTATTTACCTCAAAAAATTGTCTCATCAAATATTGTCACTTGCTATTCAGTTATGTTGAATATGAACACGGGGGAATTAATGAATGCTGGATACCAAGAATTGAATGGTAAACTACGAAAACCAGTTGTAGGTAGCTACTTTCACAACTTATTTGCCAATTTAAAAAAATAAAAAATGAAAACTTTTCTCTTAATAGTTATAAATTGCACCCTACTTCTCTCGTTAAATGCTCAAAACAATCAAGTAATTGGATATTATGGCAAGCGCAATTATGTGGATTTTTCGGTGAATTTAAACTCACCTTTATTATACAAAGCACTTAACCAACCTGATAGTTACGATCATAAGCAAGAAATCAAATTAATAAATAGCGGTATTTCATTTCAAGTTGGACGTATGCTAAAAAAGAACATTGGGATCGCCTTGAATTTTTCAAGTTTTAAATTAGCATGCTATTCACCAACAAATTTTACCATCCCTGTTACAAATGATTATTTCTCTGGAAGTTTTGATCCTTTTGTAACAAAAACAACCAGCTTTATGCCTGTTTTTACATCGTCCTATTTTGATAATGCACCAATGGGTCTTGAGTTTGAAGCGGGAATTGGTAGAAATACATCACGAATTGAAAATAATGGATTGACGTATTATGCAAATGATCCTTTTTACCAAGCATACGAACAAAGTATTTTGAAAAATGCAAATTTATTTGATTTCAATCAAAAGTTTCATTCATACACCATCATGCTTGGATTAAAAACACGTTTTGCTTTAAGTGACAAACTTTTAGTGAATCTTGGAATTCGTTTTACTGCAAGTACAAAATTGAAAAATAACACTTTTGAAATCAGTGAATCTTCCAATTTATTTGAAAATAGATTAGTAACAGCTGCTAACAAAACCAGAACAAATAGAATTGCTGTTTTAGGAATAGGTTTAACCTATGTATTTTGATCGTTGAAAAACAATAGATTTTAAGGACTGGGGCATCTCAGTCCTTTTTTTTATAAATAGAAAATTGCCGCCAAAATAAACAAAACGATAATGACCAAGTATTGCCAAACATCAACAAAATAAGGTGCAATCTTTTTGAAAAAATCAATCATAAGTACAATTTTAGTTCCTCAAAGTTAGGGATTCAGACAAAATTTCCACTCAAAACGTGTTTTTTTATTGAAACGCATTTAAAATCAGTCATTTTGTCGTGTGAAAACAATTGAATCAGCCATTTTTTCAGTTGTCAACGATGTATTTTGAATTGGTGCGTAATTTGTCGTTTTGAATGCATAAAACACAAACAACATGGATGGCAATCAATTTACTATCAAAGCTCAAGAAATCATTCAAGGAGCACAGAATTTAGCGCAAACTGCACAACATCCTGCTATTGAAAATGCACATTTACTGAAAAGTATGTTCATTAACGATAAAGATGTTATCCCCTATTTACTCAATCAAAATGGTGTCAATCAACAGCATTTAGAAATTGCTTTAGACAGCATCATTAAAAGTTTCAGCACCGTAACAGGTGGACAGTTGTTTTTATCAACTAAAGCACAAGAGACATTAAACAATTCGGTGCAATTAGCACAAAAAAACAAGGATGAATTCGTATCAATTGAAATCCTTTTCCAAGCATTGGTCGAAAGTTCGGATGCTACTGGACAACTATTGCGCGACGCACAATTGACAACAAAAAAATTAACTCAACAAATCATGGACTTACGTAACGGAGAAAATGTGACTTCTAATCAACAAGATGGCACGTACAAATCGCTTGAGAAATACGCTAAAAACTTGAACGAACTTGCCAAAGCAGGAAAACTCGATCCTGTTATTGGGCGCGATGACGAAATTCGGCGTGTACTTCAAATATTAACCCGTCGAACAAAGAACAACCCTATTTTAATTGGCGAACCTGGAGTTGGTAAAACAGCCATTGCAGAAGGAATCGCTCACCGAATCATCGACGGAGATGTTCCCGAGAATCTTCAGTCAAAAATCGTTTACTCGCTCGACATGGGTGCGTTGATTGCTGGCGCAAAATACAAAGGTGAATTTGAAGAACGCTTGAAAGCTGTTGTGAAAGAAGTTACAAGCGCCGATGGAGAAATCATTTTGTTCATTGACGAAATTCACACCTTGGTTGGAGCTGGAGGTGGCGATGGCGCTATGGATGCAGCAAACATATTAAAACCTGCTTTGGCGCGTGGCGAATTACGTGCAGTTGGTGCAACAACATTAAACGAATACCAAAAGTATTTCGAGAAAGACAAAGCGTTGGTGCGTCGTTTTCAACCTGTACTAGTCGATGAACCAGATACCGAAGATGCCATTTCAATTTTGCGTGGAATCAAAGAAAAATATGAAAATCACCACAAAGTATTGATCAAAGATGCAGCGATTATAGCAGCGGTTGAATTGTCGCAACGCTACATCACCGAACGTCATTTGCCCGACAAAGCGATTGACTTGATTGATGAAGCTGCTTCAAAATTACGCATGGAAATCAATTCAAAACCAGAGGAATTGGATGAATTGGAACGAAAAATCATGCAGTTGGAAATTGAACGCGAAGCAATCAAACGTGAAAATGACACCAAGAAATTGGAACAACTCAGCAACGAATTGGCCAATTTAGAAGAACAACGCAATGCATTTCAAGCGCGCTGGCAATCGGAAAAAAATGTGGTTGAAAATGTACAAAAAACAAAAGAGTTAATAGAAGATTTGAAACTAGAAGCTGATCAAGCGGAACGTGCCGGAGATTATGGTAAAGTAGCTGAAATTCGCTATGGAAAAATAAAAGATGCAGAAACAAATCTTGAAGCAGCAAAAGCTACATTAATTGAGATGCAGGCTTCTTCGAAATTGATCAAAGAAGAAGTTGATGTGGAAGAAATTGCCGATGTCATTTCCAAATGGACGGGAATTCCAGTTTCGAAAATGATTGAAAGTGAAGTTGCTAAACTTCTTCGTTTAGAAGATGAGTTAGCCAAACGTGTTGTGGGTCAAGAAGAAGCAATTGAAGCCTTGTCCGATGCTGTGCGCCGAAGTCGAGCTGGATTACAAGACATGCGCAAACCAATTGGATCGTTTATTTTCCTCGGTCCAACGGGAGTTGGTAAAACAGAACTTGCCAAAGCATTAGCCGATTTCTTGTTCAACGACGAAAACGCAATGACGCGCATTGATATGTCCGAATACCAAGAAAAACACAGCGTTAGTCGTTTGGTGGGAGCGCCTCCGGGATACGTTGGTTACGATGAAGGCGGACAATTAACCGAAGCGGTGCGCAGAAAACCATATTCGATTGTCTTGTTAGATGAAATCGAAAAAGCGCATCCTGATGTGTTCAACATTCTTTTGCAAGTGTTGGATGACGGACGTTTAACGGACAACAAAGGACGTACGGTGAATTTCAAAAATACGATTATCATTATGACTTCGAACATGGGGTCTCACTTGATCCAAGAAAGTTTTGATGGTGTAAAAGAAAGTGAAATTCCTGAGGCAATGGAGAAAGCAAAATTCAAAGTGATGGAATTATTGCGCCAAACGATTCGTCCAGAATTTTTAAATCGCATTGACGAAACAATCGTGTTTACTCCGTTAACGAAGAAATTCATCCGACAAATTGTTGACATTCAACTCAAGCAATTGATTCACTTATTGAGCGATAAAGGGATTTCCTTGCATATCACAGATGAATCAAAAAAACACTTGGTTGCTGCAGGTTACGATCCGCATTTTGGAGCAAGACCAGTTAAACGTGTGATCCAAAAACAAGTGATGAATGAATTGTCCAAAGCAATTTTAGGTGGAACAATCGATACAGCTGGAGTTGTTGTGATGGATATTTTTGATGGAAAAATCGTTTTCCGCAAACCAATATCTGTTGCAGAAGAAGTTGTGGGATAAACCAGAAAATAGTTAGTATCAAGGCTCGGTCACTATTGGCTGAGCCTTTTTTATAACAATTGACTCACGACACGTTCCACCGCCATTTGGCTGATACGCTTGTTCACATCGGATTGATGCGCTAGGTAAAAAGTCAATTGATCGATTTCCATCCAAGCAACGACCAAACCAATCAATTGATGTTTCAAGGCAGCATTGGAGCGCATCACATCGTTGACAAAACGTTTGCGTTGAACGAGTGACTTGGTTTTGAAATCGGCTGACATGCTCGTGCAAACATGAAAAACACTTTGTAAGATATGATCGTTTTGAAACTTTAAAATAGGACGCAACACCTTGTTTTGAAAGGTTTCCAATTCAGTTGATTGCAAGGTTTCATCGATTGGAATTTCAGGTAATAATGCGGAGCGTTTCATCTTTATTTCTTACAACAGATGAAAACGCCTTATAGTTCAATTCTCGATTAAATAAATTGTAATTTTGTCAAAAAAAAGTACATGCGTTTTCAAGCTATTTTATTAGTCGTTACCTCCCTGTTTTCTGCTGCTCATGCGCAAGTTGTCAATACGGGTGTAACCGATAATTTTGATTCTGTTTCTGTTGGGAAAATTTACATCGGCGGAATGGTCGACACGTATTACGGTTTGAGTTCATCGTTTGCAACTGCTTCGAATCGTTATTATGCAGTTTCCTCGCACAGAACCAATGAAATGAATATCAATTTGGCATTCATCGACGTGAAATACAAAAACAACAAGGTTCGCGCACACTTTGTACCTGGATTTGGAACGTACATGAACGAAAATTACGCAGGTGAAACGGGTAGTTTGAAAAACATTGTCGAAGCGAATGTTGGGGTGAAATTGAGCAAGAAAAAAGAAATTTGGTTGGACGCAGGAGTTATCAGTTCTCCGTTTACGAATGAATCGGCTATTTCAAAAGACCATTTGATGTACACGCGTTCGTTGTCTGGCGAATATGTTCCCTATTATTTGTCGGGAGTAAAACTGAGCGTTCCAATCAACAACAAATTTGCGTTTTACGGCTACGTGATCAACGGCTGGCAAGAAATAACGAATAAATCGAAAGGTTTGGCATTGGCAACGCAATTGGAATACCGTCCCAACAAAAATGTGTTGATCAATTGGGATACGTATGTGGGCAACGAACAAACCGCGATCGACACAACGCTTGGCATGCGCTATTTCACCGACATTTACCTGATTTACCAATCAACAAAAAAATTCTCGTTAACCAGTTCTGCTTATGTCGGAATACAAAAACGCTTGCAGCACACTAGTTATTGGTACCAAGCGAACATCATTGGAAAATGGGATTTCAACAAGCAACACAGTTTATCTGGTCGTTTGGAATACTTCAACGATTCGGATTTGACAATAATTCAAACGGCATTATCCTCATTAAATCTCTTTGGAGCAGGCTTGTGTTACAATTACAAAATCAACGCCAATGCCCTATTCCGTTTGGAATACCGTTATTACAACTCCGGGAAACAGCAACAATTTTCACAGAACAACGGAAATACAAATTGGTATCAATTCGTGATGGGAAATGTGACGGTTTGGTTTTAAACCATCCTTAATCAACTTTTTTCTCAAAGACCTTTTCACCGATTTTCAAACCGGTAAACGATTCATTTGCAATCCAATAATACGTTTCAACAATTGGTGGATTTAATTTTTCGCGGGGAAGTGATGGTTGATCAATCCAATAAATGGTAAGGGGATCACAAATTGGTTTTGCTGTATATGTTGCAACGATTGCGTTATTGACAACTTTCCACTGTCCAATGAAAAGCGTATCACATGAAAAATCAATGATACTGTGTAAATTTTCGTTGTAAAAAATGGTATCGGTAAGTTTAAATATCCGTCCAGATGCTTCGATAACAATTGCATCGGTCACCGAATAAGTTGGTGGCGTCATGTAACACGTGCCGTTTGGTCCTCCTGCAAAACCTCCACCTAACCAAGATGTGTTTTGGTACGTTCCAACAAAAGTTGGCGTTTGAGCTGATAGTAAAAAACAACTGCAACAAGCTACTATTTGTAGGACAAATTTCAATCAGAACATTTCTTAAACAAACTCCGCCAATTCCATCCAACGAGCTGTTTTGCTGTCGATTGCAGCGACAATAGCAGCTAATTTGTTACCAGCTTCCATGATTTGCTCGTTGCTGGATGAACCAGACGAAAGCACTGCTGTTTGCGCCTCTTTTTCTGCTTCTAAGTCCTCCAATTCTTTTTCCAAACTATCAAATTCAGACTTTTCCTTGAACGATAACTTGCGTTTTTCTTGCGAAGAGGAAGCACTCAACTGCGTTACTTTGACCTCTTTTACAGGCGTTGGATCTTTTTCTGCTGCTTTCTCTTTCTTGTAATCAACAGCGGTTTGCTTTCTGAATTCGGTGTAGTTTCCGATAATGTCTTTGATTGCTCCTTGACCTTCGAAAACAAATAAATGGTCAACCATTTTGTCCATGAAATAACGGTCGTGGGAAACAACGATCAAACAACCTTCGAAAGTACGGAGGTAATCCTCCAACACACTCATTACAAAGATGTCCAAATCGTTGGTTGGCTCATCCAAAATCAAGAAATTCGGATTGGCCATCAACACGGTCATCAATTTCAAACGACGCTTTTCTCCCCCACTTAATTTGTGAACGAAGTTGTAATGCATGTGGCGCGGAAACAAGAATTTTTCCAAAAACTGAGCCGCTGACAATTGCTTGCCTTTTTCCAATGGAATAAACTCCGCAATGTCGCGAATGACATCAATGACTTTTTTGTCCTCGTCCACCTGAATTAATTCCTGAGAATAGTAACCAAAAACGACTGTTTCGCCAGTAACTACTTTACCACGGTCCACCTCTTCCCTGTTTTGAATGATGTTCAAAAAGGTCGATTTTCCCGTTCCGTTGTTTCCAACAATTCCCAAACGTTCTTTGCGTTGGAAGTTGTACGAGAAATTATCGAGAATAACTTTGCTTCCATAGGACTTGCCAATTTTGTGTAATTCCAAAATCTTTGATCCCAAACGTTCCATTTTTACAGGAATGTCGATTTCGTCCTCTTCGATGCGTTGGCTGGCAACTTTTTTGACTTCTTGGAAATTATCAACACGCGCTTTTTGCTTCGTTCCACGTGCTTTCGGTTGACGGCGAATCCAATCCAATTCTTTTTTGAATGTATTGCGCGCCTTGTCAATCGTAGAAGATAATTGCTCTTGACGTTCGGCTTTTTTCTCCAAGTAATACGAGAAATTTCCTTTGTATTTGTAGATCGTTTGATCTTCTAATTCGTAAATCGTGTCGCACACCACTTCCAAGAAATAACGGTCGTGTGTCACCATTAAAATCGTTGATTTGGATTTCGATAAATATTCCTCCAACCATTCGATCATGTCCAAATCAAGGTGATTGGTAGGTTCATCCAAGATCAAGAAATCAGCTTCTGCGACCAATACTTGCGCCAAGGCAACACGTTTTTTCTGACCACCAGAAAGACTTCCAACCAACAAACTGGTGTCGTCCAATTTCAACACGGATAGAATGGCATTGACTTTGACTTCCATGTCCCATGCGTTCAATTCCGTTAGTTCGTCGTAACATGCGTGAATGGCTTCTTCGTTACCTTCGCGCAATGCTTGGTTGTATTTTTTTACAATCTGTAATTCGGGTAAATCGTGCGAAAAAACGGCTTCTAAAATCGTGTGCGTTTCGTCCAATGTTTCTGTTTGTTGCATGAAAGCAACACGCAAATCGTTTCGGTAAACAACACGTCCACTGTCGGTATCTTCCAAATTCATCAAACAGCGCAACAAGGTTGTTTTACCATTTCCGTTTTTAGCAACGATGGCTACTTTATCTCCTTGATCGATACCAAACGTAATGTCTGAAAAAATGATACGGTCACCAAACGATTTGGTAAGATTTTCAACAGAAAGAAAATTCATTTTATTGGAAGATTTATCCGCTCGAACAGTCGAAACGCCGACAAAAGTAATAAATTAACGTGCTTTACCGCTCAACTAGTAGCGAATTAACGCAAACGATCCATCGAATCGATCAATTTCTTGTCTTTTTTGACACCTCTCATGCCCATTCGTTGGAAAAATAGGGAAAGCGCAATCAAGCCAAAACCAATGTGAATGGAAACGTCTTGTGTATTCGTTGTGATTGCACCAATGTAAAACCACACCAATGCCAAAGTGGTCAAAACGATGGTAAACCAAGATAAGGTAATTTGACGCGCTCTGTTTTTGTACGAAAAGATAATTACAAACAATACAAGCAATAACACAAGTAATAAGATGTAATCCGTTGAAGGCTGTTTGTCCTGACCAAAAATTGTACGATTGATTGAACCGATGGAAAACAGTGGAATATTTGCAAAAGGAAGCGCGAGTAAAACTACTGCAACAAGGTAATAAATCGTTTGAATGCGTTGTAACATGATATTCTTTTTGGTAAAGATATTGAAAATGCAAAACGCTGAAATTCATTTTTTAATTTTTTTTATGAATTATGAAAACAATTTAATTTTACTTTTGTTGATAGTAAAACAAACAAATTAAATAGTATTACTATTATGATTGATTCGATTATTTTAAAACAGCCTGAAGGAACGTACCTGAAAGATCCGCAAGGAAGCGAATTGGGGATAAACATCTTGAAAGCGAGTATTGAGTTAATTGAGGAAATGGGAATTGAAGATTTCACATTTAAGAAATTAAGCATTCGAATTGAATCGACAGAAGCTTCTGTTTACCGTTATTTTGAGAGCAAGCATCAATTATTGCTTTATTTGTATTCCTGGTATTGGGGATGGAAGATGATGGAAATCGACCGAGCTACGCATTTTATTTCGAACGATTTTGAGAAACTTTTAACGGCACTTGAATTGCTTATTCAACAGGAAAACAAAACATCCTTTGCCTTTTCATTTTCGTACGAAAAATTGCGTAACTTAATAGAAAAAGAAGGATTCAAATCTTTTTTAACGAAGAAGGTAGATGATGAAAATCAATTAGGAGCTTTTGATAATTATAAAAAAATAGTAGCTTTAATGAGTTCGTGGGTAGTTGCTACCAAACCCGATTTTCAATTTCCAAACATGCTCATTACGACAATTATTGAAGGAGCCCATTTGCAGCATTTTTTCGGGAATCATTTACAAAAACTCACGAATCATTCCACTACTAACGACAACGTGGCAACATTTTACAAACAATTAGTGCATTCTTTATTACAAAACAAATGAAACAATATATTATTTCACCTTGGAGTCGACTAATTTCGTTATTGAAAATCGACAAATCAGATGTTTCGCTTTTATACATTTACGCTATTTTCAGCGGATTGGTGAGCTTGAGTTTACCTTTGGGAATACAATCGGTAATACACTATATACAAGCAGGAGAAATCACCACCAGTTGGGTTGTTTCCATCGTTTTAGTTATCATTGGTGTATTATTGGCTGGTATTTTACAAATCTTACAATTGCGCATTACAGAAAATATCCAACAAAAAATTTACGTGCGTTATGCTTTCGACTTTGCATTTCGTTTTCCGCGTTTCGACCGTAAATTATTGGACAAAATGATTCCATCAGAATTGATGAACCGTTTTTTCGACATCATCAACCTGCAAAAAGGTATTTCAAAAGTGTTACTCGATTTTTCAGCAGCAATCCTACAAATTTTGTTTTCTCTCATCGTCTTGTCGTTTTATCATCCGTTTTACATTATCTTCAGTATATGCTTGATAATCACGTTAATTTTCATGTTTAAACCAATCATTCAAAAAGGGTTTGATACTAGTTTGGTGGAATCGAAATACAAATACAAAACAGCTTATTGGTTACAAGAAATTGCAAAAACTGATTGGAGTTTTCGCTTGAATCCAATTGGTAATCATCACCTAAAAAAATTAGACGTGTTAACACAAGGCTATTTAACCAGTCGCGAAGAGCACTTTAAAATTTTGTGGAAACAATTTTCGTGGATGATTGCATTCAAAGTAATCATTGTGACTTCTTTGCTAGGAATTGGAGGTTTCCTTGTGATTGACCAACAAATGAACTTGGGACAATTCGTTGCGGCTGAGGTCTTGATCGTCTTGATTTTAGGTGCATTTGAAAAAATCATTCAACTTTTGGAAACCTTGTACGATGTATTTACTTCGCTTGAAAAAATTGAACAGGTGCGCGACATTCAAATGTTAAACGATGTTGTCAACTTAACCGATGATTTTGACTTTTCAACTGCATTCCCAATCGAATTAATTGACACAACCTTAAACAAAGCAGTAATTCGCATTGAAAAAGGTGATCGTATTTTTATTCAATCTACGAATAATGCGCAAACCTTACACCAATTAAAATGCATCGTAGACCCTAGCATTTCGAATCAATTTGTTCCAAAATGGAACATGGAAATTCCTTCACACGAAAAAACGACACAAGCATTTTGTAAGATTGGGTGGTTCTCGAAACAAACGCATTTGTTTGAAGGAACAATTAAAGAAAACTTGTTGATGGGCCGAACTAATTTGAGTAATGATGAACTAAACGAAGTACTAGAAATGCTTACTATTTCTCACTTAGTCCAAGATCAAGTGGAAGGATACAACACCTTGTTATCGAAAAGTAATTATTTTTTGAATGACCGAGAAAAAGAATTGTTATTACTTGCACGTGCGGTTATTGGAAAACCTGATTTCTTGGTACTCTCTTTCTTAGGTTCAAGTTTGAAAGAAAACGAAATAACGACAATCGTAGAAAAAATAACACATGAATTACCGACATCAACAATAATTCTTTGTGGCGATTTTACGGCTCCACAAAATTGGTTAATAAAACAATTGTAATCCCATGAAAAAATTTGAATCATACCAATCGGTTATACGGATCAACAAAAAGAAAAATTCGTATCGTTTATTGAAGTTTTTAGTGGCCTTTTCGCTGATTTCACTTATTATTCTTCTTTTTCCTTGGACGCAAACAATCAGTTCACCTGGAAAAGTAACAGCAATTAGTCCAAATAATCGCCCTCAAACAATTCATGCTACAATTGGCGGACGGATTGAAAAATGGTTTGTTAGCGAAGGGCAATTTGTACAAAAGGGCGATACTATTTTATTTCTTTCAGAAATCAAATCAGAATACTTTGACCCCAATTTGATTCAGCGAACTGAAAGTCAACGTGTTTCAAAAGAAAATAGTGTTGCTTCTTACATGCAAAAAGTCAAATCGATGGATAATCAAATTGATGCGTTGATTGACGCACGCATAGTGAAACTACAACAAGCGGAGAATAAAATCAAGCAATTACGTTTTAAGATTATTTCGGATTCAATGGACTACAAAGCTAATTCGAAACAATTAGCAATTGCAATCAAGCAATACGATAGAACAGATGAATTGCATACAAAAGGGTTGAAATCAACAACTGAATTAGAAAACAGACGGATAAAAGTTCAAGAATTAGAAGCCAAAGAAATCGGTTTTGAAAACAAATTATTAGCTTCAAAAAATGAATTACTCAATGCAATTAGTGAATTACGTTCTATCGATGCAGATTACAGAGATAAAATTGCAAAAAGTGAAGCAGAAAAAGCGACTACGCTATCCAGTTTGTACGATACCGAAGCGAATGTAACCAAGATTCAAAATCAAATTTCGAATTACACTATTCGTTCCGGATTTTATTATGTAACAGCACCACAAAGTGGATATATTTCGCAAGCATTAAAAAATGGTGTAGGAGAAACAGTAAAAGAAGGCAGCCCGTTGGTTAGTATTGTTCCGATAATGAAAGATTTTGGTGTGGAAATATTTGTCGAACCGATTGATTTACCGTTGATTCATTTGGGAAACAGAACGCGTATTCAATTTGATGGTTGGCCTGCAATTGTTTTCTCAGGCTGGCCTAATGTGAGTTACGGAACCTATGGTGGAACTGTTGTTGCGATCGACAACAGCATCAATGCGGAAGGAAAATACCGTGTGTTGGTTGCACCTGACAAAAACGATCACAAATGGCCGAAATTACTCAAGATGGGTGTTGCTGTTAAATCAATGACCTTGTTGAATGATGTGCCAATTTGGTATGAACTTTGGCGAAAAATCAATGGTTTCCCGCCAAATTATTACACTCCTAAAATGAATGCTAAATCCAAATTGAAATGAGACAATTGATCGTTATAATTTGCGTTTTTTCGCATGCTTTTGCACAAGATTCATTGGTAATCTCACGTTTGACCATGACTGATTTCTTGACTCAAGTCAAAGAGAATCACCCCATTGCACTGGTTACGCAGAATAATGTAGAAATGAGTCAACGCGTTATTCAATTAGCAAAAGGTGCATTTGATCCAAAAGTTTTTTCGGGAATTGATCAAAAATATTATGATGGTAAGACCTATTACAGCACCTTATCATCTGGCATCAAAATCCCTACGCGCTTTGGTGTAAATTTCAAAGCAATGGGCGATTTTAATTCTGGTGCATATCTGAATCCAGAAAATCGAGTACCTGAAAATGGACTTACTTATTTAGGAATTGAAGTGCCTCTTGGTCAAGGCCTTTTTACGGATGAAAATCGAGCAACATTGAAACGAGCAGAGGTTGCATACAATCAATCTGCTGTAGAACAACAACTGACCCTGAATGAATTGTTGTTTTCTGCTGGACAACAATTTATAGACTGGCAAAAAGAAGAAGCTTTACTTAAATTAGCTTCAGAAGGATTACAACTTGCAAAAGAACGATTGGAACAAATTAAAAGTAATGTTGCTCTAGGCGATCGTGCAGCCTTGGATAGTGTTGAGGCAAATGCAAGTTATTTATTGCGGAAAAACGATTACCTTGAACGACAACTCGCTGCTCAAAATGCTCGGAAAAACATGTCGTTTTATTTGTGGGACAAAGGACTGATTCCACTCGAGTTAGCTGCAAGCATTTCACCCGAACAACTAAATGTGATAGAACCAAAAGTTCGCTTAGTTGATTCGTTGTTCAATCACCCTATAATGCGCTCATATAACAACAAATTGAGCGATCTTTCGATTGAACAACGTTGGAAAAAAGATCAATTAAAACCAAAGGTTTATGTGAATTACAACTTACTGCAAACGCCTGAAAATTTAATCAGTATGAATTACTCGTATTTGAACTATAAATGGGGAGCTAGTTTTGCAATGCCTTTATTTTTGAGAAAAGAACGTGCTGGATTAGCAATTTCAGGATTAAAAATTGAAAATACAGAATTGGAACGAACAAATAAAGAACGAGAAATCGCAACAAAGTTATCTGTTAATTTGAACGAATGGTATACGTATTTTAATCAAACTGATGTCAGCCAGGAAATAGCTACAAACTACCAAACCTTGTCCGCTGCTGAAAGAGAGTTGTTTGAAATCGGTGAAAGTTCGCTGTTCTTGATCAATTCACGTGAAATGAGTTACTTGAGTGCTCAAGCTAAATACATTGAATCGCTTGCAAAAACAAACAAAGCAGCATTAAAACAAACGTATTTATTAGGGAATTTAGGCAGATAAATCAATGAAGCATTTTGGCTTTGTCCAACATTAAAAAGTCTAAAATGACCATCGCAGCCATTGATTCGACAATAACAACCGCTCTTGGCACAACACATGGATCGTGACGACCTTCCATGGTTAATTGAACTGCGTTGTAATCTTGATCGATCGTAGCTTGTTCTTTTAATATGGTTGCAACTGGTTTGAAAGCTACACGAAAATCAATGGGCATTCCATTAGAAATTCCGCCTTGAACACCACCAGAGTGATTCGTCGCAGTTGTTCCATCAGCTAAAAACTGATCGTTGTGTTCCGAACCGAGCATCGACATACTTTCAAAACCAGAACCAATGGAAAAACCTTTCACAGCATTGATTGACAACATTGATTTACCCAACTCTGCATGTAATTTGTGAAAAACAGGTTCTCCTAATCCAACAGGAACATTGTTGATCACACAACGAACACAGCCACCAATGGTATCGCCATCTTTTCGAACAGATTGAATCAATGCTTCCATTTGTTCCGCCATTTCAGTAGAAGGAACGCGTACCGCATTTGATTCCTTGATTGCTCTTAGTTCGTTGGACCATTCTCCCGTCCATTTCAAATTACCAACTTGATCAACAAATGCATCAATTGTAATGCGTTCTTGAGCTAAAATCTGTTTTGCAATGGCTCCAGCAACAACTCGTGCTATCGTTTCACGCGCACTAGATCGTCCGCCACCGCGGTAATCTCGGTGACCGTATTTTTGCGCATAAGTGAAATCAGCATGAGAAGGACGAAAAACACCAGCAAGGTTGTCGTAATCTTTCGATTGTTGATCCTTGTTCAATACATAAAATCCAATTGGTGCACCTGTTGTTTTTCCTTCAAAAATACCAGAAAGAATAACGAGCTGATCCAATTCATTGCGTTGCGTTACAATAGCAGATTGTCCGGGTCTTCTTCGGTTCAATTCTTGTTGAATAGCATCTGTATCGATAACAAATCCACCAGGTACACCGTCGATGACACCTCCTATTGCTATTCCGTGTGATTCACCAAACGATGTTAAGCGAAAAATTGTTCCAAAACTTGAGCCAGCCATTTTATTTTTTCTTAAAGGTATAAAAAAAGAGACCTAAGTCTCTCTTTCTTAAAAATATAGTTTTAGTGACAAATTGTCTCTTCCGTTGCTTTTAAGATTTCTCTTACTTCCTCAAGCGTTGGCGCTTCAGCATACGTTCTCAAAACAGGTTCTGTTCCAGAGGCTCTGATCATCATCCAACGGTCGTCATCGAAGAAAAACTTCCAGCCATCAATTGTTCCAACAGACTTGACTTGGTACTTACCAAACGATTTCAATTCATTATTTTGACATTTGGCAACAATCTGTTGTTTCATTTCTTCGGTAATGTGTAAATCGTTGCGTTCGTATTTGAAAGCACCAACAATTGCATACACCTCATCAATTAATTCATCCAATGTTTTACCTGATTTCGCCATGAATTCCCAGATGATTAATCCCATCCAAATTCCATCACGTTCTGGAATATGACCTTTCACAGCGATTCCTCCAGACTCTTCACCACCAAGCAATACATCTTCATCGATCATGATGCCTGCGATGTATTTGAAACCAATTTTAACGATTTCGTTTGTCAAGCCATAATGTTCGGCCATTTTACCAACTCGAGGTGTTGTACTGAAAGCAGTTACGACTTTTCCATCTAAGTGTTTGTATTTTACTAAATAGTGAATCAACAATAAAATGATGTGGTGCGAATCGACGAACTCGCCTTTTCCATTGTACAATCCAATTCGGTCAGCATCGCCATCTGTTGCCAAAGCACAATGCACATTTCCAACTGATTTGATATAGGCTTCTAGCTCTTGTAAATTCTTTTGAATTGGTTCGGGAGCTTGTCCATAAAACGAAGGATTATGCGCGCAGTGCAATAAATGTACATTTGGCAAAATACGACGAATCACATTTTGGCCCGCTCCGTACATGGCATCATACACCAAATTCAAACCTGAATTACGAATTGCTTCCAAGTCAAAATTCTTTTCAATGTGTTGCACATACATCGTTTCAAAATCAACGATAGTTAATTGACCCGATTTTTCAAACGCTGCTAAATCAACTTTTGTGTAATCAAAAGGAAGTGCGTTTGGAATTTCATCTTCAATTTCTTGTACTTTTTCAGGAGTCAACGGACCACCATAATGAGCTTTCAATTTGAAACCGTTGTATGATGGAGGATTATGACTTGCTGTTAAAATAATACCCAAACCACAGTCTAGGTGATTTGCAGCTAACGAAATCATCGGAGTTGAAACAAATCCTTTTGACATTTTCACAGCGATTCCTTCGTGAAGCAATACTTTCGCAACTGTTTCCGCAAACAATTCACCTGCAAAACGACAATCGTGTCCAAGTGCAACTTGCTTCGTCCAATTAGAGGCTTTTAACCATTGAGCAGTTGAATAAGCTACGCGCGCTACATTCTCTACCGTAAATTCTTCAGCGATAATTGCTCTCCAACCATCTGTTCCAAATTTGATTTTTGTTGCCAAGTCTTTTTGTTTTAGATTATAAATTAGTGAACGTTTTTATACCGATTAAAGTACAAATTCGTTGATTGTCTTTTCAATAATTGCAACACAATCCATCAATTGCTCTTCTGTAATCACCAACGGTGGCGCAAAACGAATGATATTTCCATGTGTTGGTTTTGCTAACAAACCGTTGTCTTTCATTGCGACGCATAAGTTCCATGCTGTTTGACTTTCAGAACTGTCGTTGACAATAATGGCATTCAACAATCCTTTTCCTCTTACAGAAACGATTAAATCTGATTTAGCTATGATGCGGTTCATTTCGTCGCGGAATAATTTCCCAAGGCGACGTGCATTTTGAGCTAGCTTTTCTTCACTCACTACTTCAAGTGCTGCAACAGCAACTTTAGCAGCTAAGGGATTTCCACCAAATGTTGAACCATGTTGTCCTGGATGAATCACGTTCATGATTTCATTATCCGCCAAAACAGCTGAAACGGGATAAACACCACCTGACAATGCTTTACCTAAGATCAAAATATCAGGGCGGCTATATGTTGCTTGTTGTTCGCATTTGTTTTCACATGTACAATTTCCACAAACAGCTAATAAACTTCCTGTTCGAGCGATTCCTGTTTGTACCTCATCCGCAATGAATAAAGCGTTGTATTTGGTACAAAGTGACCGTGCTTGTTGCATGTAATCTTCTGCTGGAACAAAAACACCTGCTTCACCTTGAATTGGTTCAACTAAAAAACCAATCACATTTGGTTGTTGTAATGCTTGTTCTAAGGCTGCAACATCATTGTACGGAACACGAATAAAACCTGGCGTAAATGGTCCGAAGTTAGTCGACGCATCTGAATCAGATGAAAATGAAACAATGGTTGTTGTTCTACCATGGAAATTTTGTTCACACACAATTATTTGTGCTTGATTTTCAGCTACTTGTTTCTTTTCATATCCCCATTTACGTGCGATTTTGATGGCTGTTTCTACAGCTTCTGCACCAGTATTCATTGGAAGCACTTTGTCGAAACCAAAGTATTCAGTGACAAATTTTTCGTAAACACCCAAGGTGTCGTTATAAAACGCACGAGAAGTTAAAGTCAACATTTGCGCTTGCTCTGTTAATGCATTGATGATTTTCGGGTGACAATGTCCTTGATTTACTGCCGAATATGCAGATAAGAAATCGAAGTATCTTTTGCCTTCCACATCCCACACATACACACCTTCTCCTTTTGCCAATACGACTGGAAGTGGGTGGTAATTGTGCGCTCCGTGTTGATTTTCTAACTCAATTAATTCCTGTGAAGTCAACTTGTTTTTTGTATTCATAATTTTTTGTTTTACAACAACTCATCACGGAGAGTATGCATCCTTTCCTCGTTGAAACGGAGAGAAATCATCCTATTGCGTTTCAAAGATAAACAAGAAAAATAAAAAATAATGGAAAACATAGCTAAAATCGACGAAAGCAGCTAAAATTCTAACTTGTCAACAATTTAATGTAAACAGCTTGTTGAATTTAACGTTTTTTCTAGCAAAAAACGACTAAATTTGTCTATTAAAATTTGAAATTTTGGCAACAGTACAATTCTCTCGTCCCCAAGGTGAATTTTTCGCAACATTGCGGAAATCAGCCAAACAATATTTTGATGAAAAAGGAATCAAATCATCAGGAAACGCTCAATTATACTGGAAAACAGCAATTTTAATATCCGTATATTTCGCAGCTTATCTAACCGTTATCTTGGTAGGAATGCCTTGGTACTTTGGTTTGCTTTTAGCAGCTTTCATTGGTTTCCTTCAATCGTTAATTGGATTCAATGTGATGCACGATGCTTGCCACGATGCATTCTCTGCAAAGAAAGAGTTGAATTACTTTTTTGGTTTGTCGATGAATGCACTTGGAACAGATGCATTTATGTGGCGTCAGAAACACAATGTTGTGCACCATACCTATACAAATGTTGATGGTATCGATGATGATATTGCAAAAACACCATTGCTACGAATGAGTGAAACGCAACCACGTTTCAAAGCACATCGTTTCCAACACATTTACATGCCATTTTTGTATGCTTTGTCTTCGTTTTTCTGGATTGTTATCAAAGATTTTGGTGATATTTTCGGAAAAAAACGCTTCAATGTGGAAGTAGCAAAAATGACAACGAAAGACAAAATGATGTTCTGGACGACAAAAACAATCTATTTCGGATTGTACCTTGTTATTCCAATGCTTGTTTGGGGTGTTGCTGGCGGAATCATTGGATTTGTTGTGATGCATTTCTTATTAGGTATTACGCTTGCACTTGTATTTCAATTAGCACATGTTGTTGAAAACGTAGAATTTGAACATGCTCCTAATGAAGAGAACTTTATCGAAAACGAATGGGCAGTGCATCAATTAGCAACAACATCTGATTTTGCTGTAAAAAACAAAGTAGTTAGTTGGTTACTTGGAGGTTTGAATTTTCAAGTGGAGCATCATTTATTCCCGAATATTTCTCACGTTCATTATCCTGCTTTGCAGAAAATAGTAGAAAAAACATGTGCCGATTTTGGCGTAAAATACCGTTCGTACAAAACGACACGCGCTGCTTTAGCTTCTCACTTCAGACACATGAAACGTTTGGGTCAAGGATAAAAACGATACCTATTAAAACAACAAAAGGTGCTCCTAGAAGCACCTTTTTTATTATCCTAAATTTATTGATTTAAAACAATGTTGGTTGATCCGATACGTCGTCTGTATCATCATCTCCTTTAGTTAGATCCCATTCAATTGTTGTTGCACCATCTTCGTCCTCTTCCATGTCAGCTAATTCGCCAGCTAGTTCTAAAGTCTCATCTTCTGGCCAAGGTTCATCTCCTTCAATTGGATGTGTCAATACAATTTCCTTGACCTTTAACTTCGTCAATTGATTACCTTGCGCTTTCATTCCTTTCACATCAATGAAATCAGCTAAAGCAACTTCATTATCTGGTAAGTTTTTTGTTTCCTTTAATAACTTATTGTAGACAATACGCACTTTAGGTTGGAATGCCGTCGATACACAATCCATTTGTGAACCTTCTGCTTCGGAAATAAATGAGACACGTTTATCACTTGTGATTTCACAACAGAAACGTTTTACAAAGTGTAGTTCTTTTTCTGCATCGTAATAAACTGTTGAAATTGGTCTGTCTGGCACCCATTTTTCAATATGCACCATGTCTTCATCAAAGTGATTCGCTAAATCGAACGTTGACAAACGGTATTCACCATTTTTATACAATGTCAATATGCGGTCTTCTCCTTTGAACGAACCAAGGAATTTCCCTCTACTTTCATCGTTCAATCGGCCTACTATGGAATCATACCAAATTTTACGCGCAGCAAGTGTTGATCCACCCACCTCTTTTTGCGTGATTTTCTGAACGATTTCCTTCGTTACTCTGTTTCCAGCAGATTGTCTTCCTTTGATGAGCAAATCTCCTAAATCAATATCAAAACGCAAACGTTTCAAATGTGGTCTCGGTCGCAACATTACGGAAACAACTTCGCGTTCTCCATTAGGATGAACCGAGAAATACAACAATTTCGAACCTTTAACTCCTCTTGATAAATCATATTCGGTATCACGCGTGACGGAGTTTACAAAGAAGCGTTTCATCATGGTTGGTCCACCCAATCCATCTTGATACATCACATGATAAATCGTGCGTTTGTCGCCTTTTTTCCATACATCAGCATGTACAATGCCTTTACCAACGAATTTTTTCTCCGCTACTTTCGTAACTATAAATTTACCCGTATTGAAGAAAATGATCACATCATCAATTTCGGAACAATCGTTGACTGCTTCCGTTTTTTTCAAGCCCCAACCAATAAATCCTTCTTCGACATCGACGAATAACTTACGGTTCGCTATAATAACTTTCGAAGCTGCGATATTATCAAATACTTTGATTTCTGTTTTACGCTCTTTACCAGCTCCAAAACGTTTTTTCAAATCTTTGAAGTACTCAACAGCATAATCAATCAAGTTCGCTAAATGGTTTTTCACCTCTTCCATTTCCGCTTCCAACTTTGCAATTGCATCATCCGCTTTATCAGAATCGAAGCGTGTAATACGAATCATTGGAATTTGCGTCAAGCGTTGTAAATCTTCGTCTACTATATCGCGCAACAATAATTTTCTAAACGGTTTGAAACGATCGTACATGTATTGAAACAAGCCTTCCTTGTCAGAATACAGTTTGAATTCGATGTACATTTCTTCGCGGATAAACAATTTCTCCAAGGTTGAAAAATGCCATTGGCTGTGCAATTCTTCCAAGCGAATTTCTAATTCACGTTTTAATAATTGCAGGGTATTATCGGTATTCGCACGCAGTATTTCAGAAGCACCCATGAAACGTGGTGTGTTTCCATCAATTACAGAAGCATTGGGTGAAATTGAAATTTCGCAATCTGTAAATGCATACAAGGCATCAATCGTTCTGTCTGGTGAAACTCCTGGTGCTAAATGAATGATAATTTCAGCCTCAGCTGCTGTATTATCCTCTATCTTCTTAACTTTTATTTTTCCTTTATCATTTGCTTTGATAATGGATTCGATCAAGTTTGTTGTGTTACTACCAAATGGAATTTCATTGATCATCAAGGTTTTGTTATCAACCTTTTTGATTTTTGCTCTAACACGCACTTTCCCTCCTCTTAAACCATCGTTGTAATTAGAGAAATCTGCCATTCCACCATTTGGAAAGTCAGGGAAAATTTCCACTTTCTTACCACGTAAATGGTTGATTGATTGATCGATTAATTCGATGAAATTATGGGGTAGTATTTTACATGCCATTCCCACAGCAATTCCTTCAGCTCCTTGCGCTAAAAGAATTGGGAACTTTACTGGCAGGTCATCCGGTTCTTTGTTACGTCCATCGTAACTCAATAACCATTTTGTTGTTTTGGGATTAAATACAACGTGGCTCGCGAATTTTGATAAACGCGCTTCGATGTAACGCGGAGCAGCAGCGCCATCTCCAGTTAATGTATTTCCCCAGTTTCCTTGACAATCGATGAGCAAATCTTTTTGTCCCAATTGCACCAAAGCATCACCAATAGAGGCATCACCATGCGGGTGATATTTCATGGTGTTCCCAATGATATTCGCAACTTTGTTGTAGCGTCCATCATCCAATTCTTTCATGGAATGAAGGATACGACGTTGTACAGGTTTAAATCCATCAAACAACGAAGGAACAGCACGTTCTAAAATTACGTAGGAAGCATAATCCAAAAACCAATTTTCATACAATCCTCCTAAAGGAATAATGTTTTCATCAGCTGCTTTCTTTTCGAAGGGAGTTAATTCCTCACCATTCGATTCAAAATTATCATTGTCCGATTCAAACGGTCCGTTTTCTTCTTCACTCATAATTTATGATGCTTTTTCGATCTGTTCTTCTTCACTTTCATCTTCAGTTGTTGCTTTTGCAATTGCTTCCGTATCTTTCACAACACGTAAATTTTCAATGATGAAATCTTGTCTTTCCGGCGTATTTTTCCCCATGAAATAGGATAAAATCGTTTCAATTGATGCATCTTTCGTTAAGAAAACAGGTTCTAAACGAATATCTGCTCCAATAAAATGTTTGAATTCATCGGGGGAAATCTCACCCAAACCTTTGAATCGTGTTATTTCTGGATTTTTTCCTAATTCGGCAATGGCATTAATGCGTTCATCTTCTGAGTAGCAATAAATCGTTTTCTTTTTATTTCGCACTCGGAACAATGGAGTTTGCAACACATAAACGTGATTACGCTTCACTAAATCGGGGAAAAACTGCAAAAAGAATGTCAACAACAACATACGGATGTGCATTCCATCGACATCGGCATCGGTTGCGATAACAATTTTATTGTAGCGCAGGTTATCCATGTCATCTTCGATGTCGAGCGCAGCTTGGATTAAGTTGAATTCTTCGTTTTCGTAAACGATTTTCTTGGTTAAACCATAACAATTCAACGGTTTACCACGTAATGAAAAGACAGCTTGTGTGTTAACATCACGTGATTTAGTAATGGAACCACTCGCTGAATCTCCCTCGGTAATAAATAGTGTTGAATTTTCACGTTTATCATCTTTCAAGTCCGTTAAATGTGTCCGGCAATCGCGCAATTTTTTATTGTGCAAACTCGATTTTTTGGCGCGATCACGAGCTAATTTTCGAATACCGGATAATTCTTTTCGTTCGCGCTCCGATTGCTTGATTTTCTTTTCCAAAGTATCAGCCACATCTGGATGACGGTGCAAATAATTATCTAATTTATCTTTTAGGAAATCATTGATAAACGCACGCATCGATTTTCCACCTGGTTCAATTTCTTGCGAACCAAGTTTCGTTTTCGTTTGCGATTCAAATACTGGTTCAATTACTTTCACTGCAATTGCAGCAACAATCGACTGACGAATATCTGAAGCATCGTAATCTTTTTTATAAAAATCACGAATCACTTTTGCAATCGATTCACGAAATGCACTTTGATGCGTACCACCTTGTGTCGTGTGCTGACCATTTACAAACGAATAATAATCTTCTCCGTATGTTTTACCATGTGTGAAAGCAACTTCGATATCTTCGTCTTCTAAGTGAATTATTGGGTACAATGGATCACCATCCATGTTGTCTTCCAATAAATCTTTTAACCCATCTTTGGATTGGTATTTTTCACCGTTAAAATAAATAGCCAATCCTCTATTCAAGTAACAATAGTTCCAGAACATCTTAATCAAATAAGGCATTCTGTAGCTGAATTTTTTAAAGATTTGTTCGTCAGCTATGAATTCAAAATAGGTTCCGTTTGGTTCGTCTGTTGTCACCAATGGTTTGTCCTCAACAACTTCACCACGGCAAAAAACCGCTTCTTTTTTCTGACCATCACGAACAGAATACACCATGAAATATTCACTCAAAGCATTTACTGCCTTTGTACCTACTCCATTTAATCCAACAGATTTTTTAAACGCTTTAGAATCGTATTTTCCGCCCGTGTTAATTTGAGAAACACAATCAATTACTTTTCCTAAAGGAATACCTCGACCATAATCGCGAACTGAGACTTTACCGTCTTTCACTTTCACGTCAATCTTCTTACCGTTTCCCATCACAAATTCATCGATTGAATTATCGACGATTTCTTTAACAAGAATGTAAATACCATCGTCAGCAGAAGAACCATCCCCTAACTTCCCGATGTACATACCAGGTCGCAGACGAATGTGCTCTTTCCAGTCGAGGGAGCGAATATTATCTTCCGTATATTGATTTTCAGCCATAGCTTTTCTTTCCGTGTAATCTTCAAAGATATAATGTAAGCAGCATCAAAATCACATCAACGACAGAGAGTTATGAACTGTTAGCCGTTAATTTTGATTGACTTACATTTTTTTAAGTTTTTCATCGCGTTTCAGCCAACCTTTTCGCCAAAATATAACGAGCAAAATAATGCTTATGAACAGCATAAGTATCCAGGCGAAGAGGTAACCGTATTTCCATTTCAACTCTGGCATAAATTCAAAATTCATCCCATAAACACCAACTAAAAAAGTTAAGGGAATAAATATTGCACTAGTCACAGTCAATACTTTCATGATTTCATTCATTCGTTGACCTTGACTTGCAAAATACAAATTAGCAACCCCTTCTAACATTTTAGTTTGCGCATCAATCTCATCGATTAAACTTGCACACGTGTCTTTTAATTCGATAAAATAATTTTTATGCTCATCGACAATTAATTTGTTTTCAATCCGGTCGATTTGCATCAATAATTCTTTCATTGGAAAGACTGTTTTTCGCAGATCAACTAATTTGCGTTTTTCCCATTCGACTTTTTTCAACATAGCCGAATGAGGATGACGAAGCACATCATTATCAAGCACCGTAATTGTATCACTGATACTTTCAATCACTTCGATGTAATTATCAATAATCGCTTCTAGCAGGCGGTACAATAAAAAGTCAGGACCTTTGAACCGAATTTTACCTCGGGCATTTTCTATCCGATCCCTCACCTCCGGAAAATGATCAGAGGAGCGCTCTTGAAAAGAAATTAAAAAATTATCACCTATAACAAAACTTATTTTATCCTTTTTCAATTCAAAATTTGAGGGATCTTTTATCAAAGCACTTTGAATGGAGAAAAAAACATAATCTGCATATTCTTCAATTCGTGGACGTTTTGTCCCTGTGAAAATTGATTCGACAATTAATTTATCAATCGAAAGATTTTCACATATTTTGGAAATATCTGATTTATCGACCAACGAATGGAAGTTGAGCCACAATGTTTTATCAGTATGAGCTTTCGGATTAAAATTAGCAACAAAAAACCGTTCGTTATTTTTTATAACATCGTATGAACTTTCATCATAACTATAAAGTTGTACTGTTTTCATTTAAGCGTTTTTTGACTGATGAACCTTTATAAAATCACTTACTAAATAAGCCAACGTTTTGCCGACAATTTTTTCGTCTAATTCGTTTTTAGGTGCCGCTTCTGGCAAATGTAAGTATGCTACTTTCTTATTGCATGCCATTTTACGAATATACATCCGAGCTTGATCGACAGTGACCCCAGAAGGTGTAAATGCACTCGCAGGCATGAAAGCAATCGCATCCAAATCTAACTCCACTCCAGTAAGTGTTCCCATCGAATCTGATGCTACTTGATTAACATCAATTTCAAATTGCGACAAGCTATCCAACCATGATTCGAAATAAAAGACAGTTGCCTGCATCTCAGTCAAATAATCCAGTATTGCTTCGTTATTGTACGATTCATGCAATCCTAAAACTGTGTATTTTTTTATAAAACCCGCAGAAAATGCTGCAGAAAAAGGATTACCAGAATGACGAAACGTTACTGCGCGTGTATCAGCATGCGGATCTAAGTTAACAACGCTTACAGCTTGTTCTGCAACACTAGCAACACTTTTAATCAAACCAAAAGCATTGTTGTGACCGCCTCCAATTACAATTGGAATCCCTCCATTTTCAATCACTTCTGTTGCCCAACGCGCAATTAACTCATCCAAGTCTTCAATCATCCCAACAACTGCTTGTTGTTCGTTAATTAACGAAATCGTTCCGTGAATTGCTATTTCCTCTCCTCGAATAAAACGATTCGCTTGTAATCCTAAAAAGCGATTGATGAAAGCGCGAAAACCATTTTTAGCTCCGCTTAAACCGCCGTTTAATTGCGGACCAACATCCTCTTGTACTCCTAACACATGATAACGACACTGTTTCCAATCATCAGCATCCGATCGAAAAACAACGCGTTCACCTAACTTTAATTCACCAGCACGAAGCGCAAATTGATACAATTCAGCCGAAATATCTGGAAAAGTTAATTCAAAGTAATCCGTCTTTTTTTTCATATTGCTCAATTAGGTTAAGAAAAGCTTTTGTTGGTGGAATTGGGCGCATTGTTGCTTTGTTAACAAAAACCAAGGTTGTTTTTCCAACACACACCTTCTCGTGTTTTTCATTTGTAATTACATATTCAAAGAAAATTCGCGGACCTTTTACTCCAACTATTGTTGTTTCGATTGTTAATTCATCGTCGTAAAAAGCAGGAGATAAATAATCAATTTCAAAATGACTCACTGGTAACATGACACCATCAAGTTCTAATTGTTTGTAACTCAAATTTAGCGCTCGAAGCGCTTCCACTCTTCCCACCTCAAAATAAGTGGCATAATTACCATAATAACAATACCCCATTTGATCGGTTTCGCCGTAACGAACACGGACTTTTGTAGCATGAGAATAATTACAAATCATATCATCAAGTTTTAAACAAAAATGGCAACTATTTTCAACCAAAACACGTATCTTTGAAAAAAGTTATTGTCATTTTTTACACGTGATTTTTAAAAGAAAAATGGTTTAAAAAATATTTTAACTCGATAATCAAGTAACCATTGTGTTTTTACGAAATCATTTAAAGTATAACTTTACATGAAGTAAAACTTTTTTAATAATCAACCCCTATTCGATTTTTTTTTTAACTTTTTTATGAGAATATTTGTATCACTCAAAAAAAATGGTGCTAACCTCTGCTTTTTGAGTGTATTACGAAGGAAAAAATTTATTAACACATACACAACAATAAAACATCTACTAAATGAGTGCAAACCATGACTCCATTTGGAATTCTTGTCTAAAAGTCATCAAAGACAATTTACCACTTCAAGCCTACAAAACATGGTTTGAACCCATTGTCCCTGTTCGACTTGAGAATAGTATCTTAACGATTCAGGTACCTTCACACTTTTTTTACGAGTGGTTAGAAGAGCATTACATAACTTTACTGAAGAAAGTAATTAAAAAAGAAATTGGACCTGAGGGTCAACTTGAATACAGCATTGTAATGGAGAATTCTGCAAACAATTCTAATCCTTACACTGTTAAGTTGCCAGCATCAAACAGAAAAGCGTTGAAAAACGATCCTGTGAACATGCCAATCAACATTAGTGAAAATCCAATTCGCAACCCTTTCATTATCCCAGGATTGAAAAAAGTAAATGTTGATTCAAATTTGAATCCAGCTTATTCTTTTGAAAACTTTGTGGAAGGTGATTGTAACCGTTTGGCGCGTTCAGCTGGTTATGCCGTAGCAAACAAGCCTGGAGGAACAGCATTTAATCCACTATTAATTTACGGTGGTGTTGGTCTTGGAAAAACTCACTTAGCGCATGCTATCGGAATTGGTGTTAAAAACCAAAGTCCTAACAAAACAGTTTTGTATGTAAGTTCTGAAAAATTTGCACACCAATTCATCGATGCAGTTCGTAACCAAACAACGAACGATTTCATTCATTTTTATCAAATGATTGATGTTTTAATCATTGATGATGTTCAATTTTTCTCAGGAAAAGAAAAAACACAAGATGTTTTCTTCCATATTTTCAATCACTTGCACCAAAATGGTAAACAAATCATTTTGACTTCTGACAAACCGCCAGTAGAAATGCAAGGAATGGAGCAACGTTTACTTTCTCGTTTCAAATGGGGATTGTCAGCGGATTTATCTTCACCTGACTTGGAGACGCGTATTGCTATCATGGAAAAGAAAATGTACGGAAACGGTATCGAGTTACCGCGTGAAGTAGTTGAGTATTTAGCTTACAGTATAAATACAAATATCCGTGAAATGGAAGGTGCGATGACTTCCTTATTGGCACAAGCATCGTTGAACAAAAAAGCAATCACATTAGAACTTGCGAAGCAAATGATTGACAAATTTGTCAAAAACACTGCTCGTGAAGTCTCTATCGATTATATCCAAAAAGTTGTTTGCGATTACTTCGATTTACCAATAGAAATGTTGAAATCGAAAACACGTAAACGCGAAGTGGTTCAAGCTCGTCAAATCTCGATGTACTTCTCTAAAAAGATGACAAAATCATCGTTAGCAAGTATTGGAGCGCATTGCGGAGGAAAAGATCACGCTACTGTACTTCACGCTTGTCGAACAGTCATGAACTTATCTGAAACTGACAAACAGTTCCGTGTTTATCTAGAAGACTTAGAAAAAAAGTTAACGATACAATAAAACGAAGGTCCGCAAATAGCGGACTTTTTTTTTGTTAATTTTGACCCGTGGAGCAAGCGTCCAAATATCGAACAATCGAAAGCATCAGTGAAGGTTTTTACAAAGAAAAAGGTTCTAAGTTCTTTGCCTTTGCTGTTCCTTGTAAAACAGAATTGGACGCAAAAACAGTTATCAACGACCTTCGTAAAAAACACCATCAAGCTGTTCACGTCTGTAGTGCTTTCCGTTTTGGTAGCGATAAAAAACTGGCGCGTTCAAGTGACGACGGCGAACCGTCCAATTCAGCTGGACCTCCAATATTAGGACAAATACAATCGTTTGATTTAACCAATATTCTCATCGCCGTGGTTCGTTATTATGGTGGAACAAATTTGGGTGTTGGTGGACTCATCAACGCATATCGAACAGCAGCAAAAGAAGCATTATCGATTGCAACGATTATCGAAAAAGAAGACGATCAATTGATTGAATTACATTTTAATTACGCAGCTGTTCCAATTGTTATGGCATGGATTAAACAATTTCAACTAACTATTGCACAACAAGATTTCAACTTGTCTTGTAGCATGCAACTTGTTGTTCCTATCTCAGAAAAAAACTTCGCACTTAAAATTAGTGCGCACAACGAATTAGCTTCGGCTGACTTACAAATTGAACTTATTAATCATGGAATTATCGACTAATTTTCTACAACAACTTATAGCAGTACAAGGTGTTTCAAGTGATGAATCACGCATCAAATCATTTATCATTGACTACATCCAAACGCATGAAAGTGAATTTGCAGTAAAACCTGTCATTTATTCAGGGGACGAACTTCACGATGCCTTCATTGTTGTATTTGGGGAACCTAAAACTGCAATTTATGCGCATACCGATACGATCGGTTACTCGGTTGGCTATGAAAACGAACTCATCAAAGTTGGCGGACCAAGAATCATTGATGGAACAAAACTCGTTGGAAAAGACCGTTCAGGAGATGTAGCGGGTGAATTGATGGTGTTTGAATCGGATGAAGACGGGAGTAAAAGCATTCAATTAATTGCAGAAAATAGTGTTGATCGTGGAACATTACTTTCATTCGCTCCAAATTTCAGGGAAACTGAAATTGCTATCCAATCGCCCTACATGGACAATCGCTTGGGTGTTTTTGTTGCGCTAGAAGTTGCGAAGACTCTTGAAAATGGAGCGCTTGTTTTTTCCACTTACGAAGAACACGGCGGAAATTCAGTCAGTGCATGTGCACGTTTTTTACACGATAAATACAAGGTGAAACAAGCGTTGATTTGTGACATAACATGGGTAACTCATGGTGTTGTTCATGGTGAAGGTGTTGCGATATCGTTACGAGACAGTATGTTACCACGCAAATCCTACATCGATAGAATTGTAGCTATTGCTGAAAAAGCAAACATACCTTTTCAATTAGAAGTAGAATCGGCTGGCGGAAGTGACGGTTCAACCTTGCAGAAATCGGAACTGCTGATTGATTGGTGTTTTATCGGAGCGCCAGAAGATAATGTGCACACTCCAGACGAAATCGTTTATAAAAATGACATCGTTTCAATGATTCAATTGTATCAAATTCTAATGAAGGAATTATAAACCAGTTCTCAAAATCGATTTGCCTGCGATAAATGCAGTTGTCCATGCTGCTTGGAAATTAAATCCGCCCGTGATTCCATCAATATCCATGGCTTCTCCTGCAAAAAACAATCCGGGAAAACGTTTTGCTTCCATGGTTTGCACATTAATCTCGTTCAAATCAATTCCTCCTGAGGTTACAAACTCTTCTTTGAACGTTGTTTTACCGGACATGGAATACGTGTCATTCACCAAACTTTCGGCCAATTTATTGATTTGTTTCGGACCAATTTCCGACCAACGTTGTTGCTTCGATACGCCAGATTTTTCGAGTATAAACTCCCATAAACGCGTTTTTATAGCAAACAAAGGAGTGTTTGCCACAAATTTATTGGAGGTTTTCCACTCAAGTAACGCAGTTGAAACTTCATCTAATTTCAAATCACCTGTCCAATTGACTAAAATAGTAGCCTGATAATTTTTTTCAGCTAAAATTCGAGCACCATAGGCAGAACATTTTAATACAGCGGGACCGCTCATTCCCCAATGCGTGATTAACAATGGTCCTGTTGCGTTCCACTTTTCACCTTGAATTTTGACAGCTGCATTTTCAATGACAATTCCCATCAATTCACGAATGGGTTCGTTAGGCATGTTAAACGTAAACAACGACGGCAAGGGTTCAATTAGTTTTAAATCAACACCTTGTAAGTTATTGAATCCTGAAATTTTTGGTTGACCTCCAATGGTGTACAACACTGATTTTGCACGCCACTCCACCTTTTGTGTTTTGACACACCAACCATCAGCTAATTGCTCAACTGTTTCAACACGGTTCTCTGTTAACAAGCGGATGCCCAATTGTTTCATTTCCGATAAAAAACAAGCAATAATCGTTTCCGAAGAATTGCTGGTTGGAAAATAGCAACCGTCTGGATACAAGGTCAAAGGGATATTGCGTTCCGCTAACCATTCTTTCATGTTGTTACTTGAAAATTGGTAAAATGCTTTTTTTAGAAATCGTTCGCCTCGCGGATATGCTTTGCTTAATTCGCTTGGATCAGAAAGTACATTGGTGACATTACATCTTCCGCCTCCAGAAATCCGGACTTTCGCCAACGGTTCTTTTCCACGTTCAAGTACCACAATGTTGGCATTCGGAAAATGAATAGCAGCTTGAATAGCACCGAAACAACCAGCTGCGCCAGCACCAATAACAATTACATCTGCTTTTTCCATTCGTCAAAAATACGGATACTCACTCGAACTAAAAGAAAAAGACCGGTAAAAATACCAGCCTTCTTCTCTTAACCTGTAGATGTTAATAATTGATCCGTTAGTAATCTTAACGCAGAACAATTGAAAAGGTTTCACTTATTGACATAATTTGTAACTTTTATCACATAAAACCATGTTTTGAATGATTAACTTTGCTGAAAACAGAAGATATGTTTGGAAAAGGTAGCAGAATATATAGCATTGCTAAAATGAAATGTCCAAAATGTCAGGAAGGTCAATTTTTGAGTCACCATCCGTACGACATCAAACACGCAGGCGATTTATTGGAACATTGTCCTTCTTGTGGTATGAAATATGAAAAAGAACCTGGTTTTTATTATGGTGCAATGTATGTTTCTTATGCACTTGGTGTTGCACTTTTTGTAACCTGTTGGACATCTTTCAATTTGTTTTTCCCATGGATTGGTACAGGATGGCAAATTGGAATTATTGTTGGCGTTACTTTAGTAACAGCGCCTTATTTGTATGCATTATCAAAAATAATTTGGGCAAATCTTTTCTTTAGTTATGATGACAAAGCCATCGAACAGCATCGCACGAATAACTGATTCTTTTGGTTATTTGTTTGAACCTGCTTTGTTAGCTGAAATTGACAAAGTTGGAATTTGGACTGCTGTAAAAGCACACTCATCATTTATTGATGTGGGTGATCCCATTCCTGGAATGCCTTTGCTATTGACAGGTTCCATGAAAATCATGCGGGAAGATTTAAAAGGCGATGAATTGTTATTGTATTACCTGGAAAGCGGCGATACATGTGCGATGACGCTGACTTGTTGCATGAGCGACTCGAAAAGTCAAGTACGCGCAATTGTAGAGGAAGATGCCGAATTGATTATTATTCCTGTGGAGAAAATGGAACAATGGATTGTTGATTTTCGTTCGTGGCGCTCATTCGTTCTCAATTCCTATAACAATCGTTTGAATGAGTTATTAACTGCAATTGATTCATTGGCTTTCAAAAAATTAGACGAGCGTTTGTGGACGTATTTAATTGACAAAGTAAAGATAACCTCATCGACTGATTTAACCATTACACACAATGAAATTGCATACGAACTCAACTCTTCTCGTGTTGTGATTTCGCGATTACTCAAACAATTAGAAAATCAGGGTAAATTAAAAATGCACCGAAATTCTTTAGAAATAATCGATTTTTAATAATAAAACTCCCAGCATTTACTGGGAGTTTTTTCGTTTTAATTAACTTGAACGTTTTGTTCTTTCGGGTGCTTTAATTTGAATCCATAGGTTACTTTCTTCGCTTCTTTTGGATCAAGGTTTATTTTCCACGTCAACTTTCCAGTCGATTTATCGTAATTCGCTTTACCAGTATCTGTATTTTCAATTTTAATCGCTCCATTCGTTGTCAATGGAATTTGATCTTCCACGATTAATTGAATTTTCGTTCCTTTTAAATTTTTCATCGAAATTTCATAGGCAAATGAACGTTCACGTTCACTTCCAATAATTTGATCTTTGGAATCTTTTTTCAATAAAATACGCTTCACTAAAATATTTGGATCTTTTCCGAGGCTCAAACGCAAAGTATCACTATTGCTTGACGGATCTAAATACGTTTCTCCAACATATGTTCCATCAAAAAAGATATTCGCTTGAGCAGGAACCAGTTGTAATTCATCCAATTTTACAATTTCAGCCATCAAATAAACTCCTGGATCTAATTTTGGAACAGTGTAGTAATTATACGAAGCCGCCAAATCAACATTTCGAACCAACACCATATGCTCTTGACCATCTGCTTCAATAGTATATGGTAAATCAATTTTATATTCAGCTGATAACACACGCTCAATCATCGTAGTAAACTCGTACGACTGCTGTCCATTTGCAATGTACACCTCTTGTGTATCTGCTCCTTCTTTTTTCTCATCATCTCTGTTGTCTTTGAAATATGCAACTGCTGGTTTTTCTGCAATACTAACGGAATTCAAACGACCATTCATGTTTCCATATAAATTCATATAGTCCACATACCAAGGATGTAATTCAGGTTTTGTTTTGTTTTGATACGGATCATTTGTTGACAAAGTCAAACGTACATCGTCCCACTTTTCACCTGTACTTTGGCTGATAGTTGCTTTGTATGTCAAGTTTACTTTTCCAGTTTCAATATCTGCACGCAAATCATACGTTGGTACCCAACTTGCTCCTGATGCCAAATAAGAAATAGCTAATTTTCCAGTGACAGTCTCTTTCGCTTGCAAAGTAATCAACAAGCGGTGAATTGGGCCTTTGTTTTCGATTGGTGTATTTGACGATTGGTAATTCATTAACTCTTGCAATCGCACGTTCATTTTAGATAAGCGCGCTTCTTTTCCTTTTTTACGAGCATTTAACACTTGAATCTTTTTATTTAATTCATTCATTTTGACTTGATAATAATCCAAGGTTTGTTTCAATAATTGAATGGAATCATTGACTTTTCCTTGCCCACGAACAGCGCCATTATTGGATAAAATGTTCTTTGTCATCGTTAACACGTCAATTTCATCTTGAATTTCTTTCACATCAAAACCAACCTGATCCATTGAGTCTTTCAATTGGCTAATATCGTTTCTGATTTTTAATGGCAAACCATTTAACTCCACCTTTACAGGTTTTGGATAATAGGCATCGTATTTCGAATCAATAAGCACTACATTTCCGAATGCTTTCACTTGCAAGGACTTGGGGTCGATGTTCGGTGACACACCTTCAATAATCAACTCGGTAATTCCCGGTTTGACAGTAAAGTTTGCTTTTCTGTGAATTTGAGCACCATTCGTATAAACGGTTACTTCCGACAATGTTGATTTGATTGTTTCTTTTTCGGAAGCCAATAAGGACTGTGCGATGAATAAGAGAAACAAAAGAGAAACTGATCTTTTCATAATTACTGTTTTTTGTTCTGTACAATTAACTGTTGATTTGGTTCAAGCAAAAAAAAGGCCAACTTTAAGTTGACCTCTGTTTTATGCAATTAGTTGCTTTATTTCTTGAATAATTTTATCTGCTAAATCAGAAGCTGCTTGCGTGTCTTTACTTTCGGTATAGATCCGAATGATTGGCTCTGTATTACTTTTTCGTAAGTGAACCCACTCTTTTTCTATATAAATCTTCACACCATCAGTTGTGTCGACTTCAAAAGCAGCATACTTATGAGCCATCGCCTTCAAAATTGCATCGACATCAATTCCAGGCGAAAGATCAATCTTTTTCTTCGCCATTTCATAATTAGGATACGATGCACGCAATGCCGTCATCGACAATTGTTTGTTTGCAAAGTGCGTTAAAAACAATGCGATACCAACCAACGAATCGCGGCCATAGTGCAAGTCCGGATAAATGATTCCTCCATTTCCTTCGCCACCAATAACAGCTTTTACCTCTTTCATTTTTTGTACCACATTCACTTCACCTACTGCAGCTGCATGGTACGATTGACCAATCACTTCAGTGATATCTCTCAAAGCGCGTGTTGAACTCAAATTAGAAACCGTTGCTCCTGGTCGTTTTGCTAATAAATAATCAGCAACAGCAACCAAGGTATATTCTTCTCCAAACATCGAACCGTCTTCGTTCACCAATGCCAATCGATCAACATCTGGATCAACAGTAATTCCCATGTGCGCCTTTTCGGACACAACTACTGCAGACAATTCTGTTAAATGCTCTGCAAGCGGTTCTGGATTGTGTGGGAAATGTCCTGTTGGATCACAGTATAATTCAATGATATTTTCTACACCTAATGCTTTTAGTAAAGCTGGAACTGCGATTCCACCAGTTGAATTCACAGCATCTACAACAATTTTTAAATTGGCTGCTTTGATTGCTGAAACATCAACATCACTCAATGCTAATATTGCTGATATGTGTCGTTCGATAGCCGTTTCATCTGTTGTTAATTTACCCAAATCATCAACTTCTGCAAACGAAAAGTCGGCAGTTGCAGCGATATTTAATAAATCTTCACCTTCAGCACCAGAAATAAATTCGCCTTTTTCATTCAACAATTTCAATGCATTCCATTGTTTTGGATTGTGGCTTGCGGTTAATATAATTCCTCCGTTAGCATGATGATATGGAACAGCCATTTCAACAGTTGGTGTAGTTGACAAACCTAAGTCAATTACATTTATTCCCGATCCTATCAAGGTTTGAATTACTAATCCCGCAATCATTTCACCAGAAATACGTGCATCTCTTCCAACTACAACAGTTAATTGTTTGTTTGGAAAACGTTTTTTCAACCAAGATCCGTAAGCTGCAGCGAAAAGTACGCTATCAATTGGTGTTAGTGCATCACCCGGTGCGCCTCCTATTGTCCCTCTGATACCAGAGATTGATTTGATTAAGGTCATTTGAATGGTATTAACAATTTTTCTTTAAATCGATCATTTTGAGAACAGTAACAGCAGCTTCTACTCCTTTGTTTCCATGCTTTCCTCCTGCTCTATCTATTGACTGTTGTTCGGTATTGTCTGTTAACAAACAAAATGCAACTGGTTTATCATATTTCAGATTCACTTCCATGATTCCATTTGTTGTTCCGGAACAAACAAAATCAAAATGTCTTGTTTCTCCTTGAATAACGACACCAATAGCAATAATTCCATCAACATTAGTTTGTGCTAACCACTGAGCAGCCAAAGGCAATTCAAAAGCACCTGGAACTCTTTTTAGCTGAATATTTTCCTCTTTCACACCACTTTCAATCAAGGTTGTAACAGCTCCTGCTAATAATTTTGAGGTAATGTGATCGTTCCATTCAGAAACAACAATGCCGATTGAAAAATCGGCACCGTTTGGAATTGTATTTTTATCGTAATCCGATAAGTTTTTTAAGCTTGTAGCCACGTTAATTATTTTTTATTTGAAGCTCTTGCGATGTATTTCTCTATTTTTTTCTGATCAGCATACATAGCGAAATTATCACGAATTTTTTCGTACAATTCTGTAGCTTTCGCAAAATCTTTCAATTCCATTTCAGCAACTAATCCTGCTTTGAATAAATATTCTGGAGAAGTAAATTCGTTTTCATTTTTTGCAGCAGCATCTTCGTACATATCTAATGCATCTTTGAATCTACCTAATTCTGAATAACAATCACCTTGTAATCCAATTACACGAACTGAAGTATACGTGTCGCTAATCGAAACACCGTCTAACAAATCCAATGCTTTTTTGAAGTTTCCTTTTGTCATATATTGACGCGCTAAGGTAAATTGAGCAATCTCACCACCTTTCGTTCCATCATATTTTTTAACAACTGGTTCTAATGCAGCAATTGCAGCGTCGGTAGAATCTTTAGCAGCTAAATTTAAACCTGGGTAAATTGCATTGTAAGATTTCTCTTCTTTTGGAGCAAAAATCAATTGTTTGTAAGCAATGTATCCGATAATTATTACAACTAAAGCAACAACAGCAATTGTTGCAGTTTTCAAGCGTTTGTTTTCTTGAAATTGTTTTTTAATAGCTTCTAATCCGTTTGTTTGTGACATGTATAATAATATTTAAGCATTGCAAAAATAATCTTTTTTTCCAATCAGCAATTCAATCTTTGAAAGAGATAACTGAACTTTATTAAAAAAAATAAAGGTTTACAGTATTTCAACGATTAAAACAGGTATCTTTGTGACGGTTTTTGGTTCTTGATTTGATCAAGATTAAAAGGGAATTCGGTGAAAATCCGAGACTGTATCTGCAGCTGTAACCTTTGTAAACGATGCTTCATAAATGTCACTGGGTGTAAACTTGGGAAGGCGAAGTTATCGGAAGGAAGTCAGAATACCTGCCTCAAACTATTGAATGAAGACTTCAGATTAAAGTCCGGTTCAGATTTGGAAACCTTTTCCAAGTTTTGTGCTATTCTCTGACTTTTTCATTTGCTTTTATTTAGTTGTAATTTAAACAGTAAGCAATGAAAAAAATTGTAGTATGCTTGGCATTTTGCTCAGCAGGATTGGTTTATTCCCAATCAGTTGTAACGTTTGAAGACCTTACGTTAATCCCCAATTCACATTATACAGGTTCGGACGGACTTGGTGGATTCACTTCTAATGGCGTTTTCTTTGAAAACACGTACGATGCTAACTTCGGATTTTGGTCCGGTGGTTTTATCTATTCCAATTCAAATGATACCACAACAGCAGGTTTTACCAATGATTATTCAGCTATTACTGGCACTGGAGCAAATGGTGGTGGCATTTATGCAGTCAATTACTATGGAAATATTGATTTCACATCTCCCAAAGTTGTTTCTTCAATCGCATTAACAAACACCACTTTTGCTTATTTATCGATGTTGAATGGCGATGGTTTTGCAAAAAAGTTCGGTGATACAATCAATGCGAATGGAGAAAATGATGGTTCTAACGGCGAGGACTTTTTTCGCTTACGCATACTTGGAAAGGACCAAAACAGTACTATCACAGATTCTGTAATTGTTTACTTGGCAGACTACCGCTTTTCAGACAATAGTCAAGATTACATTCTCAAAGATTGGCTTACAGTCGATTTATCCGCTCTTGGTGCAATCCAGTTTCTGGAATTTGAATTGAGTTCGTCTGATATTGGATCATGGGGAATGAACACTCCCGCTTACTTTGCTTTGGATAATCTTGTTTATGGTGAATTAGGGATCTCGGAAAAGGAGGAAACTATCGTTATCTATCCAAATCCAACAAGCGATTACATTCACATCAACCAACACCAAGGCACTGCAACATTGTTAACGATGGACGGGCATATCGTATCTCGTATCGATTTAACGACAAACAATGTAATATCGTTAGAAAAATATGCAGTAGGAACTTATTTGTTGCTTGTTTCCAACGAAAAAAGCACCTCTCAAACAATCGTTTCGAAAAAATAACATGCTGAAAACAATCCTGTTTCTTGGCGCGTTTACGCTTACTTTTATTTCTTTTTCGCAATACAAAGAAATCGAAGAAGTGATTTTGATTGGGAAATCTGTTGATTCAACACGGATTTATCGCTTGGACGAAAAACGAATACTAGCAAAAAACGCGTGTGATGTTGGCGATTTGATGCGCTTATTCCCTGGAGTTCAGGTAACAAGCTATGGTGGAATTGGCGGATTAAAAACGGCTAATTTCAGAAGTTTGGGCGCTGGTCAGACGAGTGTTGTTTTTGATTACCAAGCACAATCTACCACGCAAAGTGGCGCAACAGATCTTGGATTAATTCCAGCGGATTTCATATCCGAAATTGCAGTCATTCAACAAGCAAGTACAGATATCCTGCTTCCTATTAAAAGTAAGTTGAGTGGAACGATTTTAGCTATTCAAACCAAACATCAAGCTGCTACTTACAAGAAAAACGGATTGGTTGGAATGCAAACGGGTTCTTTTGGATTAATCGAAGGATTTGCTTTTGGTCAGAAACGTTGGGAGAAATTGAAAATAAGTATTTCTGGAAAATCTCGGTTTTATAACGGTGCATTTCCGTTTACCTACAACAATGGTGCAACTCAAGTACATACAACACGAAAAAATAACCAAGTGATTGATCATTATGGTATGTTTTCTTGTAGTTATACTCCAGCAAAAAACCACTTGCTTTCATTGGGAATAAGCGGGAACAGTTACGACAAACAACTCCCTGGAGCAATCATTTTTTATAATGAACATGCCAAACAATACTTAAGCGGTAATGAACTTGACTTTCAACTGCGTCATTTGTACACTGGCAAAAAGATACAACTGAAATCACAGCTCAATCATCAAATCAATCAACTCACCTATACCGATTCAAATTATTTGAATGCAGCTGGATTTTTAAAAAACGAGTTTCACGCTCAACAAACAGACGGTGAACTGCAATTAAAATTGACGTTAACAAATAAAACAAGCTGTTTGATTGGCTCGAGTGTTCGCAACGAAAAATTGGTCGCAGCTACACTGAGTTTGTTACCCAACCGAACTGTTTCTGAATCAATGCTCGGAATAACTACCAATTACTTTGGTGTGTTAAACGGACAAGTTGGATTGCTTGCTTACACAGCTAATTTTTCGGACAAAACAGCTGCAAAAACTTACATTTTACCTAGTGTTGATTGGTTGATCAAACGCAAACAAATTGCTTTTGGAGTTGCTTTTCGACAATCGCTGCGTTTGCCTACTTTTTCCGAATTATACTACCAACAAATTGGCAATAACCAGCTTTTACCCGAAAAAGGAAGTCAATTTTCACTGCGCATGTTGCATACGTATCAGCGAAAAAGAATGATTTTTCAGACGATTATTCAACCGTTTTTCGCGCATGTAACCAATAAAATCAACGCGATACCTTCCAAGAATTTATTCATTTGGAGCATTCAAAACATTGGTAAAACGCGTGCTTTTGGGACTGAATTTTCCGAACAGATGAATAGTCGCTTGGGGAAAGGAATCATTGGAATGGCTGTAAATTATACCTTTCAATATTGCGTTGACATAACTGATCCAGCAAGCCCAACGTATAACAATCTCATCAGCTATTCTCCTTTACATTCGGGCGGAATCGAACTCAATTATAATTGGAATAGTTGGCGCGTTTTTAGCCAATTCAATTACCAAGGAAAACGTTATGCATTGAATGAGAGTATTCCTGCCAATGAACTTGCTGCTTTCAATACTATAGATATCGGAGGTTCTTATCGTTTCGAAAAAAATAACCGTTCATTCAATATACGCATGACAGTTAACAATTTGACCAATAAATTCAATAGTTACATCAACTTTTTTGTCTTGCCTGGAATCAACATTAATATGAAATTAAATTATGAAATTTAGTATCCTTATCCTTTGTTTACTACTCATTGTTGGCTGCAAAAAAGAGACAACGAAACCTACAGCTGAAATTCCTACTTGGCTAAAATCTGGATTATTGGTGCTCAACGAAGGTATGTTTCAATTCAACAATGCTAAGTTATCATGGATGAATAACGCTGACCAATCAGTTAATAACGACTTTTTTGAACAAAAAAACAATCGGAGTTTGGGTGACACCGGAAATGATTTGAAGCGCTATGGCGGAAAAATATACGTGGCAGTAAGTACTTCAAGTACAATCGAAATACTCAATGCGACTAATGGAAATTCCATCAAACAAATCAGTATGATGAATGGCAGCACTCCCAAACAGCCACGGTCTATTGCTTTTTATGGATCATCTGCTTTTGTAACATGTTACGATGGATTTGTTGATGTGTTTGACACAACAAATTTGACAATTACAATGCGCATTCCCGTTGGTCAAAATCCAGAAGACTTAGTTGTCAGTAACAACAAACTCTATGTATCCAATTCAGGAGGTCTCAATTTCCCTAATGTTGACAGTACGGTATCGGTTATTAATTTGAATACCTTACAAGAAATCAAACGGATTACTGTTGGACCAAATCCAGGTGCTATTGTTTGTGATGCTGAAGGAGACATTTATGTGATTTCAAGAGGAAATTATGCTGCTATTCCAGCGCAACTTCATCGAATTGAGACATTCAGCGATACTAAAACCCATGATTTTACTTTTGCTATTCAATCGATGGCAATTTTTCAAGATAAATTATTAATTAGCGAACCTAATTCAATAGTAATCAAAACCTTTAATACCTTAACTGAAAGTAATAATTTAATTAATTTCATAACCAATGCGCCAATAACAACACTTTATGGAATGTACTTTTCAAGTATTACAAATAAAGTCTATTGTTTTGACGCAGTCAACTATAGTTCAACTGGTTATGTTGTTCAATTTAGCGTATCAGGTAATTATGAAAAGAAATATCACGTCGGATTAAATCCTTCAAAATTGATCGTTTATGAATAAACTATTAATTACTATCTCATTGTTTTATAATGCTTTGATTTGTTTTGGTCAAAGCTTTCATTCAGCTCCTGGGACAATTGGAACGAATGCTATTTTCAAAGACAGTAGTTGTTTTGTCGCATGGGCAAACAATGCTGTTGTTCAGCGTGGTTTTTTAACAATTGCAGATACAACGTTTACAAGTAACAATTCGAACAAAGTCGATTTTGGTACTCCCCAATTCGCAACAGGTCCAGCAGAGGGTGATGGAACGTCGGTAGTTTCTTTGGGAGACGGAGGAATTGCTACACTATCCTTTCCACTTGTTATTCGCGATGAAGCAGGTCCTGACTTTGCTGTTTTTGAAAATAGTTTTTCGGATAATTACATGGAGTTAGCACATGTTGAAGTAAGTTCAGATGGTATTCATTTTTTTCGGTTTCCTTCTGTTTCTGAGCAACCCACAGCAATTCAATTAACCAATTTCACCTATTCCGATTGCCGTATGGTCAATAATCTAGCTGGAAAATACCGAGCAGGTTACGGAACACCTTTTGATTTGTCTGATTTATCGGATAATCCCCTATTAAACAAACAAGCAATTACTCATGTGAAATTGATAGATGTTGTCGGCTCAATCGATGTGAATTATGGAACAACGGATGCAAATGGAACACTTATTAATGATGCTTTCCCTACACCTTTTGCATCTGGTGGATTTGATTTAGACGCTGTTGGAATCATTCATGGAACATTGGGTTTTTCAGAAAACCTAATTGATGTTCAATTTTTCCCAAATCCAGTTTTGGATAACTTAAATCTAATTCTTGATGGACCCGCTTCTATTGAAGTTAAAGACTTGCAGCACAAAACGATTGCTACATTTCATCACTTAAATAGCACTATAATCAATTGTAGCGAATGGAAATCAGGATGTTATCAATTAGCAATTACCAAAGACAGCCAACTAATTTACCGTAAAATTGTAAAGCTTTAAACCTTTTCTACTGTAAAAGAAACTTGATAATAGTTGTTTACAGCGATCAATGGTTTGAGATCAACATAATAGTTTTTGGTAAATTCAAGGAACGCTTTGAATTCGTGCAATGGAACATTGAATTCATCGAACATGATGATATCCCCTTTTTTCAAAAATGGATAAATCTGTCCCAAGACAAAACAAGTAGCCGAATAAATATCGGCATCTAAGTGAATGACTTTCAGCTGATCAGACTCCAATAACGAACGGTTGATTTTCACGAAATCTTGAAACGTATCTTGGAATAATCCTGCTAAGAAAGTTGCTCGTTCATCGTTAACTTCTGGTATCGCTGAAATCATGTCACCTTTTTTGTAAAAACCTCCCCAATCTTCGGGTAAGCCCTCAAACGTATCGAAGCCAAAAAAGCGTGAATCCGCTGCTGAATTTTTACTTAACCACCATTTAAATGAACTTCCAGCGGCTACGCCAAATTCTAAGTATGTTACTGGTTTTTCTGATAATTGAAAGGCATCAATGACACCTTGATACAAGAAAAATCGTCTGTTGTAATCTCTTTTGAATGAATAAGCGTCTTTGTGCATGAATTTAGCGCTGTTCGTTCGCACCCATTTATTCAATTCGAACAAATAAACAAGCATTAAAAACATGTATTTAAAAGGATACACCAGGAGGATAAGCGGTGAAAAGATTAAAAAGTCTTTAATGAAACGAACGATTTTTATCATAATGTAGTTGTTGTAGCGCAAATTTTGGCGTCTTCAAAAATACATTTTTTTATATCAACGCTTTTACGAATTGTGTAATTAATCCGCTTATCTATTGTAATCAACTAAAAACCAATAGAATAGAAAGTCGCTTCACCAGTCCAGTTCAAAACTCCAGACAAGAACACACATTTCCTATATTTTATGTAGTTTTGATACAAGAAAAAAAAGATGCAAGAAAGACATACCAACAGAGAACGTTATTTTATCGAGCAAGGAATTGTTACTGAGAAATACATTATTCCATACATTGAAGCAGTTTGTACAATTTCACCCGAAATGGTTATCGGTGAAATTGGTTGTGGAGAAGGTGGAAATCTTCGTCCTTTCTTGGATCGCGGCCACAAAGTTATTGGCATTGATTTATCGCAATCAAAAATTGAAAACGGGATATCTTATTATGCTAAACATCCGATGAAACATAATTTGACGTTAATTGCTGAAGATATCTACGATTCAGACCCTACATTGATTCCAAAATTTGATATCATCATCATGCGGGATACCATAGAACACATTCCAAATCAAGCAGTTTTTTTAAAACGTGTTCGTGACTTTTTAACGCCACAAGGGAAAATATTTTTTGGATTTCCACCATGGTGTATGCCATTTGGTGGACACCAACAATTGTGTAAGAATAAGTTCATGAGTGTTTTGCCTTATTATCACTTGCTCCCACCCTTTCTTTACAAAGGCATTTTGAAACTTGCTGGTGAATCAACGGAAACAATTGAAGGGTTGATTGAAGTTCGCGATACACGAATTAGTATCAATCGATTCAACCACATTATCAAAGCAGCTGGATTTTCGTTTGTGCGCAAAGACTTGTACCTAGTTAATCCAGGTTACGAAATCAAATTCAAATTGAAAACCCGCAAATTAACAGGCTTTCTTCACATTCCTTATTTGAGAGATTTCATGGCGACTTCGTATTATTCTGTCGTTCAAAAAGAGGATTAATTAGATCACTTTTTTTATCCATTTCAAGAGTTTGAATGGAACGTATTTAAAGCTAAAATCTATTCTTTTTGATGAAGAAACAATTGATTTATAGTGACTAAACGTTTCGAAACTTTTTTGGCCATGATAGGCTCCAATTCCGCTATTCCCCACTCCTCCAAATGGCAAATGATGATTGGCAACTTGAATCAACACATCGTTGATACAAGCGCCACCGGATGATGTTTCCTCCAATACGCGATTACCATTTTTCTGATTACCAAAATAATACAATGCTAATGGTTTTGGTCGTTTATTGATAAACTGAATAACTTCGCCTAAATCCGTAAAAGTAAAAAGCGGTAAAATTGGACCAAATATTTCAGCTTGCATTACATTACTTTCTTCCGAAATATTGGAAATAATAGTCGGTTCAATGTATTGATCTTCGATTGAATAATTACCGCCACACTCAATTGTCCCTTCTTCCAAGTAACTTACTAAACGGGTTGTAGCTGCTTGATGTACAATTTTTGGATAAAAGTCACTTTCTGCAGGATTTTCACTAAAAAAACTGCGAATGTGTTTTTGAAAACTTGTAACAAATTGCTCTTTCAGTGATGCATGAATAAACAAGTAATCGGGAGCAGTACACGTTTGACCAGCATTTATCGTTTTTCCCCATGCAATGCGCTTTGCAGCAAGATCAATTTGAGCACTTTGGTCGACTATGCATGGACTTTTACCGCCCAATTCAAGTACAACAGGTGTTAAGTTTTTTGCTGCTGCTTCCATCACAATTCTTCCCAAATAAGGACTTCCTGTGAAAAAAATCAAATCAAAGGGAATTTGAAACAAATATTGATTGGTTGCTCTTTCACCAAGCACAACAGCAATGTATTGCGGATCAAAATAACGTTGCAATAGCGTTTCAATTAATTCCGCCACTGTTGGTGTTGCAAGAGACGGTTTTACAACCGCACAATTTCCAGCTGAAATGGCTCCAATTAATGGAACAAAAATCAATTGAAAAGGGTAATTCCAAGGAGCAACAATCAACGTAACCCCCAGAGGATCAGGCTGAATGTAACTAGTCGAAGGAAAAATATAAATAGGCGTTGGTACACGTTTTTTGGCGGACCAATTTTTCAACTGTTTAATATGGTGTTCAACTTCTTGTAAAACAGGACTAAATTCAGTTAAATAGGCTTCATCACTAGATTTATTTAAATCTTTTTTGAGTGCAGCATATATTTCTTGTTCGTTTTCAATCAACAAACGTTTTAACTGTTTTAATTGTTTTAAGCGAAAATCAATTGCTTTTGTTTGATTCGATTGAAAAAACAAGCGGGTTTTGTTAACAATTAAATCAATTTCTGCTGCTTTGGTTTCTCTTGTCATAGTCTTTTATTTCAATCATTTAACAAGCGGAAAAGCAACTTGTTCATTCTGTTTAAAAGCTAAAATTAAGAAAACAATTGTTGCGTATCTTATTTCATTGGAATAATCTATTTAACTTTATCAAAACACTTCGAAAAATGAAATTATCGTTTCCACTTGCCGTTCAAGATTACTTAGATTATCAATTATATACTGTCTCTCGATCTGAAAAAGCAATGCGCAAGCGTTTAATCGGTCGTTTACTTTTTCCAATCATATACTTACTCGTTGGTATCATATTCATCATCGATAAAAACTTCACGTTTGTTGCCTTCAATTTGATTTTGGCTGTTTTGTGGTATTTCTTTTATCCTATCAGCGAGCGTAAACGCTATGAAAACACTTTTCGTCGAAGTATTGAACGCGATTTAAAACCACATTTAAACCAAGTTGGTAGCATCGAATGGACAAGTAATGAAATTATTGCGCGTGAAAACGACCAAGAGGCAATCGTAAATGAAAAAGATGTTGCTGCAATTGTTGAATTACATGCTGTCATTTTGATTCAATTGCACAACAAACACAATTTCATTCTCCCCAAACGCAAAATTGACAACCTTGCAGATGTTGTGAGCTACTTACAAGCAAAATGTACCAAATTATCCATTCCATACATTGACCATTCTAATTGGCACTGGAAATAAGCAACTACTCATGTTTTTCATCTTATCCAAAGCATTACTTTTTCTACTTTCTCCTTTTACATGGATGTTAATCCTAGTCATTGCTGCATTTCGATTGAAATCAGATAACTGGCGAAAAAGATGTCAAGTTGGAGCAATCGTGTGTCTACTTTTCTTTTCAAACACCTTTCTTTTCAAAGAAGTTTGTCGGTTATGGGAAATTCCCGGAATTCCAATTGAAGAAGTTGCTTCAAACAAAGTCGGAATTCTTTTGGGCGGAATGTTTGAATACAATGGCGATTTAAAACGTTTGAGTGCGCGCAGAGGAGCCGATCGCGTTTGGCAAGCACTTTCGTTATACAAACTTGGGAAAATAGACTGCTTTTTAATCAGTGGTGACAATGGATATGTATTTGATCACAAGTTCAATGAAGCCAAACAATTACGCTTGAATTTGATTGAATTAGGGATTCCAGACAGTGTTATTTTTATTGATAGCAAGTCCAAAAACACCTATGAAAACGCTGTTCAAACAAAAGAAATTTTAGCGCAAAACAAATTGCATTCAAAAGACTTGTTATTGATAACGAGCGGGATACATATGAAACGAGCATTGGCTTGTTTTGAACACGCTAAATTAAGCTGCAAACCGTTTTCAACAGATTTATATACTGGTCCAACCCGCTACTATACGTTTGACGATTATTTCATGCCCGATGTTTCCGTTGTGAATGATTGGCATAAATTGAACAAAGAAATAGTTGGTTATTTGACCTATTGGCTTACTGATAAATTGTGATTTGTGCTTATTTTACCGAACGCTGAATTATTTTTTCAATCCGATTTCATGACGGCTGGTGAATCAGAAAAACTGTACCAGCATCTAGTTGACTTCTTGCCATGGCAACAACAACAAATTAAAATCTTTGGGAAGGTAATGAACTGTCCGCGTTTGGAAGCGTTTTTTGCGACCGATGGAAAATCTTACGGGTATTCCGGAAATCAATTAATAACAAATGCTTTTACACCGGAATTATTCGCAATCAAAGAACGTGTTGAGAAAATTGCAAATACCGAATTTAATGCTGTTTTGGTCAATTATTACCGTGATGGAAACGACAGTAACGGTTGGCATGCAGACAACGAAAAAGAATTGGGGGAAAATCCAATAATTGCATCGCTTTCTTTAGGTGCAACCCGCAGATTTGACTTGAAACACAAAACGTTGGGAATAAAACAGCAGTTTCAACTTTCGGCTGGTTCGTTGCTCATCATGGCAGGTGAAACACAACATTTCTGGAAACATCAATTAGCAAAATCAACGAAAGTTGTGAATGGGAGAATCAATTTAACCTTTCGCACGATACAATAAAAAAGGCTGCTCAAAATGAACAGCCTTCATGAAATATGTATCAAGGAAATTATTCAATTCCCATTTTTGCCATCATTACATTACTTACTCCCGTAGTAGAATAGCCACCATCATGGAATAAGTTTTGCATTGTTACCATACGCGTTAAATCAGAGAATAACGTAATACAGTAGTTTGCACAATCTTCAGCAGAAGCATTTCCAAGTGGAGCAATTGCGTCAGCGTAGTCATAAAAATCACCAAACCCTTTGATTCCAGAACCAGCAGTTGTTTTTGTAGGCGATTGAGAAACCGTATTGATACGAACTTTTTTGTCAACACCATAGTGGTACCCAAAACTACGTGCAATTGATTCCAACATTGCTTTGATATCCGCCATATCTGTGTAGAAAGGGTATGTACGTTGCGCTGCAGCATAACTCAATGCAACAACACTTCCCCATTCATTGATTGCGTCCATTTCTTTTGCAACTGATAACATTTTGTGCAAAGACATGGCTGAAACGTCAATTCCTTTTTGGAAATAGTCGTAATTCAATTCAGGATAAGGAATGTTCTTACGAATATTAACACTCATACCAATTGAATGCAATACGAAATCAATTTTACCACCTAAAACTTCTTGAGCTTGCGTGAATAAATTCTTTAAATCATCTATATTCGTTGCATCTGCAGGAATAATTTGTGAATTTGTCTTTTCAGCTAATTCATTAATTTCTCCCATACGCATTGCAATAGGTGCGTTTGTCAATACGAATGTTGCTCCGTATTCGTGTGCTTTTTCAGCCACTTTCCAAGCAATTGAATTTTGATCCAAAGCTCCGGTAATGATACCACGTTTTCCTTCTAGTAATTTTGACATTCTAAATAAGTTTGTATCACAAATTTATGATTTTATTTGATGCAACCAACTTTAAAAAGTTGATAATGAATTGTTGATAACTAATAGATTGGTATCAAATTGACAGCTCCAAGCCGTCATATGCAACTGCGATGGACTCAGGTAATTCTCTTTCTATTTCATCGTGCGTTCCGAAAACGTGTGAAATATGTGTTAAATATGCTTTTTCTGGTGCGACGCGATTAATGAACGCTAACGCTTCATCTAAGTTAAAATGAGAAATGTGTGGTTCTTTACGCAATGCGTTCACAATCAAAACCTTCACCCCTCTTAACTTTTCTATTTCTTCGTTTGCAACTGTTTTCGCATCTGTGATGTAAGCAAAATCTCCAATTCGGAAACCAAACACTTTCATTTTATAATGCATCACTTGTATGGGAATAACTGTTAAGTCGTTTTTTAAAATAAACGATTCGTTATTTTTAATTCGGATAAGATTGAGTTCAGGTACTCCAGGATATTTCAATGCTGAAAAAACGTAGTGATATTCTCTCTTCAAAGCAGCATCGACATGTTCACTGCAATAAACGTCCATATCACGGTTTTCAATGTAATTGAATGCGCGAACATCATCTAAACCTGCAATGTGGTCTTTGTGTTCGTGAGTAAAAATAACGCCGCGCAATGATTTAACTTGTGCCCGTAACATTTGTTGTCGAAAATCGGGACCTGCATCAATGACATAATTTTCGCCATTTGCAGTAATCATGATAGCGGAACGCAAGCGTTTATCTTTTGCGTTGGGGGATTGACAAACATAACAATCACATGCAATCATTGGAACACCCTGTGACGTTCCTGTCCCAAGCACAGTGATTTTCATTTAATCAATTTTAATTTTAGAAACAGTAATAATTGCTCGCAACCAACCAATTAATAAAAGTAAACCACCGATTGGTGTAATTGGTCCTAAAACCTTATTAAATGTAACATTGTGAAACAAATGCCCCATGGTTAAGCCATAAATGCTCACAGAGAAACAAATTACGCCAACTAATAGAAAGCGTAACGTTGATGAGAAATTTAGTTGAAAAACACGGCCAATCGCTACTAATGCTATCAATGCTAAACCATGATAAATTTGGTATTTAACACCTGTTTCAAAGGATTGCAATTTTTCAGTATCGTGCAACGCGTCTTTCAATGCATGTGCACCAAAAGCTCCTAGGATAATGCCAATAAAAATTAATGTAAACCCAATGATCAACCAGCGTTTTTCCATTCGAAATTATGCTTTTTTCTTCGAAATCACGTTAATTAGAATATATTGAAAACGTGACTGATCTTCGTTGTATTCATCTCGAACTTGAATTTTGATAGTAACATCATACATGTATCCTTCTTCAAAATTAAACCCATCGATTGGAACTGGAAGTGTTTCCCAAAAATCTGTACCAATAGACGATTCTTTTTGCACGACAAAACAAGTTTTGTGACCTTCATAACCATCACATGCAACTTTTTTTGGTTGAATACGCATGGTAATCATTTCCGTTCCTCCTAAAGGCTTTTTATCTTCTAATTTCCAACTTGATAAGGAAACCAATAAAATTAATACAGGTAAAATACGTTTCATCTTTTCTATTTTAAACTATTTAATTAACGTCATTATTAACAAGAAGTTGCCTCAGCAAGGAGTAAACTTATCGGATAGTAAAAATACATTTTTTTTTGATTTAAAAAATCTCTTTAATCTTTTGCTTGCATTAAGGTTTGTGCATTTTCACGAGAAACCGCTGTGATATGTTCACCAGATAGCAATTTTGCTAACGCATCTATGCGTTCTGTTTCGTTCAACAAGCATATTGCAGTATTGGTATTTTCGTTTTCAACCGACTTTTTCACTTCGTAATGCATTGCTCCAAGAGCTGCAACTTGCGGTAAATGCGTGATTGCCAATAATTGCATTTTTGAACCCATTTGTCGCAATAACTGACCAATACGCAAGGCTACTTCACCAGAAACACCCGTGTCAATTTCATCTAAAATCAAGGTTGGTAATGCTTTTTTCTGACTGATAATCGATTGAATTGCTAACATCAAGCGCGATAACTCACCACCACTGGCAACTTTTTCGATTGGTTTTTGTTCAATTCCTTTGTTTGCAGAAAACAAACAGCTAATGGTAAGTCCACCATTACTATCCAACTGAGGTAATTGTTGCAACTCAAACGAAACGCGAGCATCAGCTAATTTCAAGTGCTGTAAAATCGATTGTAAAGCAGTAGAAAGCTTAGTAGTCGTTTCAAAACGAACAGCATTCATTCGTTGCGCTTGTCCCTTCACTTCATCTCTAAGTTGGATTAATTCTGTGCTTACTTTTTCAATTTCTTCAGCAGTATTGGAACTAGAAAGCACTTTATCAGCGAGTGATTTTTCCAACGCAATCAATTCGTCTTGCGTGGTCAATTGATGTTTTTTTAATAACAAATAAAAACCATTCAATTGTGTTTGTAAAAATTCTATTCGTTTGGGATCTAATTCCAAATCGCTTAATTGCTTTTCCGATTCATCTGCAATATCGACCAACTCTATCAAAGTCGATTGAATACGTTCGTGAAATTCAGAAAATGAATCGTCTAGTGTACGCCATTTATCGAGTTGATGCTTCAATAAACTCAACTTACTTGCAACTCCACTTTCGTCATTAATTACCGCTGAAATAGTTGTGAAAGCTGCACGAAGCTCGTCTAATTTATTTACTTTTTCAAGTTCTTTTTCGTAAGCGTGAAAATCGTGTTTCGTTAACGCTAATTGATTTAATTCCTCCAATTGAAACGTGACAAAAGCGATTTCTTTTTGTTCTTCACTATTTCTCTCCTTCAAAGCTACCAACAAACGCTCTTGTTTTGTAAGCTGTTGAAAAACAGCTTTGTAATGAGCGACATTTTCCAAATTATCACCAAATGAATCGATCAAATCAAATTGAAAATCACTCTTTTTTATGGCTAAGGTTTGGTGTTGTGAATGGATATAGATGAGTTGTTCTGTTAATTCTTTTAATACAGTTAACTGAACGGGACTATCGTTGATAAAAGATCGTGATTTTCCATGAGCTAAAATTTCACGGCGAATAATGGTGTTTTCATCCCAATCCAATTCATTCGTATCGAACCAATGTTGAAATCGTTTGTCCAACATAAAATGGGCTTCCACAACTGTTTTAGTAGTTTCATCGCGAATAACCGAATAATCTGCTCGTTCACCTAAAATCAGGTTCAATGCACCCAGTAAAATAGATTTTCCTGAACCTGTTTCACCAGTTATGACCAAAAAACCTTTTTGAAAATCAATATCCGCACGGTCAATCAAGGCGAAATTGCGAATGGATAAGTGCGTTAACATTAGTTGAGAATTTCTTCGTATTTGGATGAATTTGCAGGATCGATTTTCTTTAAAATCGTAACAATTTCAATTTTATCCTGTTGGGAGGCATCCGCATATAAGTTTTTTAATTCGGTCAATTTTGCTTGAACAAACGTCAATACATTGATTGAATTTGGACGTACAGCTGAAATTTTAGATAGATTATTAAGAGCAGCTGAAATTGCTTTGCGTGCCTCATCTTTTTTATCGTACAACTGATCTATTCCTTTTCGGTGGTAGTCATAAAAACACTCTCTCAGTGGATCAAACAACTGTTGTAAGGAATTATCAACTAACCAATAACGATTTCTTTTACCTGGTTCGTTTGACTTCCAACCCAAACCTCCCATTGTTTGAGCATTGGAAACAATTTGTTGTGCTTCCGTGAAATAGGGAGTTCCTCCTTTTAATGAAAACGAATCGTAATCCAATCCAATGATGTAATACGCATAAAAAGCTAGAATCGACGTTAAATTATCTCTGAATTGATTAGGCGCATAAATCAATACGGTATTTCTAGAATAGGAGAACTGTAAATTATCGTCTTGAAAATTAAAAATATTTGTATTGTAAGAACCGTTAAAAGCAGGGCGCGACGATTGAATTTGTAATGCACCTGTGAAATTACCGTTATTAATCGTATTGATTTGAATTTGTAATTGACAATTGATTCGTTCTTCAACAGTGAATTTATCTTTTGTCCATTTGGTGTTGTTCATCATGTCGTACACCGTTTGTCGTACTTGCTCCAATAATTCTTTTTCAGCAGAAGTTACTTCTGTATTGATATTGGAAATGATAGAGACAGTACAATTCAATTCTTGCGCTAGAACAACTGGTGCAAGCAAAAACAAATAAAGGAAAAGCAGGTATTTTTTCATGTTAACTTTCGGCATAAATTGCATCAATTATTTTAGTAGCTAATGCTGTTTTAGCTTGTAACTCAAAACTACGAATTTTATTGTTTTTATCTATGAAAGTTACTGCATTTGTTGTTGTTCCAAAACCTACACCTTCAGGTCCGATCTCATTGAGAACAATTGCATCCAAGTGTTTACTTTCTAATTTTCCTTTGGCGTAATCGAGTCCATTTGTTGTTTCCAAAGCAAAACCAACTACTTTTTGTGTAGACGTTTTGTGTTGGGCTGCCCAAGCCAGTATATCTGGATTTTTAGTTAACTCAATTGTTAAGGTCTCGTTTGATTTTTTCAATTTATTATCCGCAACAGCTATTGGTCTGTAATCGGCAACTGCAGCTGAAAAAACACCAACATGACAAGTTTCCCAATGAATCTGAACTGCAGCTAACATTTCATGAGCAGATTTAACAGGAACAACTGTAACATGTTCATGAACCAATTGGCAAGCTGTGGGACCAGTAATCAACACAACTTCAGCACCTTTTCGTGCTGCTGCTTCAGCCAATGCAAAACCCATTTTACCAGAAGAATGATTACCAATAAAACGAACAGGATCAATCGCTTCGTAAGTTGGTCCAGCAGTTATCAAAATGCGTTGCTTTATCAATCGTTCATCGCGTTCAAAAAAATCACCTAAATGAGAAAGCATTGTTTCTGGTTCTGCCATTCGGCCTTCACCCTGCAAACCAGATGCTAAAAACCCTGATTCAGCTGGAATAATACGCGTTCCATCTGCTGCAAGTTGAGAAATATTTCGTTTTGTTGTTGGATGAGCGTACATATCTAAATCCATTGCAGGTGCAATGAAAATAGGACATTTGGCACTTAAAAAAGTAGCTAATAAAAAATTATCGGAAAAGCCGTTAGCCATTTTAGCTAATGAACTAGCTGTTACTGGCGCGAAAATCATGCAATCAGCCCACAAGGCCCATTCAACATGATTCGTCCAAGCACCTGTTTTTGGATCATAAAATTCAATTCCAACAGGATTTTCAGAGAGTGTAGCGACAGTTAGTGGTGTTATAAAATGAGTAGCGGCAGGAGTCATCATACATCTGACCTCTGCCGCTTCGTTTTTTAACAGTCGTATGAAGGATGCTATTTTATAAGCCGCTATGCCACCGGTAATACCGACGAGAATGCGTTTCCCTTTTAACGACATGATTATTTAGTCTTGAATCGGACGAATATAAATTTGACCTTCCAATTTTTCCTCGATTGCAACAGCAACTGATTTCGGAAGTTTTTCGTAGTAACGTGAAATTTCAATTTGCTCACGGTTTTCAAAAATCTCTTCCAAATTGTCTGTAGATGAAGCGAACTCTTGCAATTTAGCAGTTAATTCTTCTTTCATCGTTGAGCTGATTTGATTAGCACGTTTTGCCATCACCACGATTGACTCATAGATATTGTTTGTATCTTGTTCTAAATCAATTGTGTTACGTGTGATCGTTGAACGTTCTGCATTCATGTTTTTGAAACTCATTTGTGTCTATTTTAATGTTTTTCCGGAAGTCTTTAACGCTTCTACTTTTGTTTTGTAGCCTTCCAATTCGCGAAGATACGAGGAATTTGGAAATTCAGCAAGAAAATCAAGATAACTTTCTGTTGTTTTCTCAATTCGTTCTTCCAATTTTGTGTCGATACTATTAACCGTTAAGAAATAATAATTTTTAACTAGTAGGTATGCAACTTCCTCTCGGTAAGTTGAGATTGGGTAATTATCTAAAAATGATGCCCCCGAAACAGCAGCAGCACGGAAGTTTTCTGTTTTATCATACAAACGCACATTCAATACTTCTTTGGTTTGTAATTTGAAACGCAATTGATCCATTATCAAATTACAGGTATCCACATGAGATGAATTTGGAAACCGTGTAATAAAACTTTGTAATTCGTTCAAGGCCATTTCTGTTTCATTTTGATCTAAAGATGCTTCTGGACTATTTTCCACAGCACACAATGCAGCAAGAAATATCGTTTCTTCAACAAAATTTGAATACGGAAATTTGGTTTGAAACGATGTTAAGTAATAACTTGCCAAATACCAATCACCATAGTTGTAGGCAGCTTTACCTAAACGATAAAAAGAAACTTCTCCTTGCGGTGATTTTGGAGAACGCTGAAAAACTTGCTCGTAAAGTGTAATTGAACGTTCGTATTTTTTGTCCGCAAACAAACGATTAGCCTCGTTGTATTTCGCTTCGTAATCATCTGACTTTACAATTTGATTGTAAGAGCTACAAGAAACGAGCGATAATAGTATTAATAAAGTAACTACAAATTTCATAGGAGACAAAAATAGGATAAAAATCTGCGCGAAGAAATTAAAAAATCACAATATTCTACCTGATTTCATTTCCATTAAACGCATCAAGCGTTCCATCACGCTTATTTCAGTCTCAAAATAATGCTGCACAACCGAAATTAATTGGTCTTTTGTATAGTCATTTTCTATAATCGGATTAAACCGAAAGTAATGCCAGTTTTTATGCAGTTTGACATCATTTTGAAATTGTTCGTGCTGTTGTTCTACAAATAATTGTTCTTCGGTTGGAGTAGTTGATAAACCTGAACCGATACTCAAAAAGATCAATGATTCATCGTGATACAAACAATTTGCAAGGTTAGCTGCATGGAAAATAGGATTTCTCATTTGTAAGCTTGCATAAGCCAACTGTTTATTACCCCAGTTTGCATTTTGGTTCAATGTAATATCATTAACACAAGCTTTCAAAACAGTATTCAATGAAGCATTCGTTATTGTAGGACGGGTACTTGAGAAAAAATAGGGCTCATCCATTTGCTTGTCAAGGCAAACAAACGAAAAATGTTTTTTTAAATCCATCAACAATGTTTCATCCTGAAAATAACTAGCTAAAAGTCCAGCAATCGTTTTGTTTTCAGTAAAAATCTGATGTTCGAGTGAAGCGACTGTTTTTGTTAAATCAGATTTGTTTTGAGCAATTAATGCCGTTAGTAACGTAGCATTTCCACTGCCAACTGCAACATCTATCCAATTAAATACTTTGGAGTCGTTTATAAACAATGCGTGCTGTTCAGCAATGTGGTTGAGCCCTAAAACAGGAATTGACAAGGAATGTTCTCCCCCATCCAATACGAGTACGATGCGATAATTACCTGTCATACTAACAAGTTAGTGAATGCAGTAATTACAAAAGACAACAAATGATAAAAACCGACTATCCAGTTAATATTGAGCCTGTTTGAAGAAACGTTTACTTAACGCGTAATGATTGTCCGGGTTGAATGACACTTGTTACACGTAAACCATTCAAGCTACAAATTTTAGAAACAGTAGTATTGTTTCTTGTTGCAATTTCAGATAAGGTATCACCTGGACGTACTTTGTAATATTTTTTTGTTCGTGCAGGCTCTGCTCTTCTTACTGGAGGTATTGGTGTAGTTGGAT